>Ga0134124_10000021_pt1 | contig 268708 bp, 196 predicted proteins | sample KB304_FD_96880 | JGI IMG/M metagenome (GOLD analysis project Ga0134124, IMG submission 96880) | Terrestrial soil microbial communities without Nitrogen fertilizer from Kellogg Biological Station, Michigan, USA - KB3-0-4 | ecosystem: Environmental > Terrestrial > Soil > Unclassified ...
ATCGATGACGGTCATGTCGCCGCCGGTCGGATCGTTGAGCGAAGCGCGGCTCAGCGTGGCCAGCTCCCAGCCGTCATCGACTGCGCCGTTGATCGGCGTCGTGCCGTCGGCCTTCACGATGCCCTTGCAGCTGCTGCGCACGAACGTGACGTGGCAGGGACGAGCCTCGAGACCGAGCGGGTTGCCGGCCGAGTCCTCAGCCTTCGAACAATCCTTGAGCAGCTTGGCCTGCGTCTGGACGGTGCACTTGCCCTTCGCGGCATACGCGTAGGTCGTGCCGCCGCCGCCGAGCACCGGAGGCGTAACCGGCTGACAGGCGTCGGTTCCGCTCTCGGTCGTGGCGTTGGCAGTCGGATGCTCGGTGCTCGTGCACGCGGCGTAGTTGCGAACCATCGATCCCTTGACGCCCTTTGCCGGCGCCGGACCGCGGGAATTCTCCGGCGTGCCGCCGTCGAATCCGAACGTACACTGAGCGCTGGCGGTGCCGGCGTAGATTCCTACGGCGGCGATGACAGCAAAAGGCATGATAATTTTCTTCATCTGGATTTCTCCTCCCAACAGTTGCGATCTGCGACTAGTCTTTTTTGTTTGCTTCGAAGCAGCGATGATCGGGCCATCGCGTCCTACCAAAGGGAGTTTCATGCTCCCCCGACTCTGCTCAGAACATTTTGCCGCCCTATAGAAGCGACCTCCCCTGGCAGGTCCGGGGGCAGTTATAGGTGGCGGTCCGAACTATTGTCAAGGCGGGACTACGACGATTTTCTGCTGGTTTCTCGACACACGACGTCATGTTTCGCGGGTGCAGGCCGGCAGCATTCCTGACATAACACGGCACGGACCGCGATTCCCATGAAACTGGTCATTCAGATTCCTTGCTTCAATGAAGAGGCGAGCCTTCCGGCGACTCTGGCCGATCTTCCGACGCAAATCGCGGGAATCGACGAGATTGAAGTGATCGTCGTCGACGACGGCAGCAGCGACGGCACCGCAGCCGTGGCGCGAAACTGCGGAGTCCGGCATGTCGTGCGGGCTCCGGTCAATCAGGGGCTGGCCCGTGCGTTCTCTGCCGGTCTCGATTACGCGCTGCGTCTTGGTGCTGACATCGTCGTCAATACCGACGCCGATGGGCAGTATCGCGGCGATCAGGTCGAACGACTGATTGCGCCGATCCTTCATCACGAGGCGGACGTCGTGGTCGGAGACCGCCGGCCGGGCAAGCTGGCCCACTTCTCCCCGGCCAAGCGGACGCTGCAGGTTCTCGGGTCGTGGGTCGTCCGCCAGCTGTCGGGCACGAGGATCCCGGACGCGACCAGCGGATTCCGGGCATTCTCGCGCGAAGCCGCGCTCAAGATGAACGTCGTCTCCGATTTCACCTATACGCTGGAGACGATCATCCAGGCCGGCAAGAAACAGCTCATGGTCACACACGTTGCGATCGACGTGAACCCGGAGACCCGTCCGTCGCGGCTTTTCCCCGGCATCCCGAGCTACCTGCTGCGCAGCACGGCCACGCTCGTGCGCATCTACGCGCTCTACGAACCACTGCGCGTGTTCACGATGATCGGCGTCGTCCTGCTGACGGCGGGCACGGTGATCGGTGCGCGCTTTCTCTACTACTACCTCCAGCAGGGAGGCGAGGGACACGTTCAGTCGCTGATCCTCGCCGCCGTGCTCGTGCTGGCCGGGTTCCAGACGGTACTGATCGGCCTTCTGGCCGATCTGATCGGCTCGAGCCGCCGCATGCTCGAGGACACCCTGCTCAGGCTGCGCCGCATCGAGCTCGGCAACCGGGACTGATGCGGGCCGCGTTCTTCGGCACGTACAACCGCCGTCACACTGCGAACAGGATCGCGTCGTGCGCGGTGCGCGCCGCCGGTTACGAGATCGTCGAGTTTCACGATGCTCTGTGGGAGCGCACGCGCGACAAGGATGCCGCTTATTTCTCGCCGCGGTCGCTCATCGTGCTCGCACGGCAATGGCTCGCGTCGGCGTGGCGGCTTTCGCGCGCGTGGTGGCGAAGCGGTGGGGCGCCGGTTGCGATCGTCGGCTTCAACGGCCAGCTCGACATCCTTCTGCTCAAGATGCTCGCGCCGCGCTACGGACCGCGCATCGTGTTCGCGCCGCTGGTCTCGCTGACCGAAACGCTGGTCGAGGATCGCCGCGTGTATGCCGAGGGGACTTTCGGCGCGCGCATTCTGCGGATGCTCGACCGCCTGACGTGCCGGGCTGCCGATGTCGTCGTCGTCGATACCGAAGCGCACCGGCGCTATTTCGTGGACGAGCTCGGTGTCGATCCGTCGCGGCTGCTGGTCTGTCATCTCGGTGCCGATCCGGAAGTCTTTCTAGCCGCGTCCGAAGCGGACGCCGACGAATCTCCGAAGGGCGCGTCAAAAACCCGCAACGGAGCTGGCGAGGACGGCGGTGACGGCCGGCTCGAAGTCCTGTATTTCGGGCAGTATCTGCCGCTTCACGGGCTCGACGTCGTCGTCGATGCGGTCGGCCGGCTTGCCGTCCGCGACGACGTGCGCGAGCGGCTGCGCTTCACGTTCCTCGGCACCGGTGAAGAACGCGCCCGCATCGAACGCAGCGTACGCGCGACGCGCGCGGTCGTCCGGTTCATCGACTGGATACCGTACGAGGATCTTGCCGGAAGGATCGCGGCGGCAGACATCGTGCTCGGGATCTTCGGCTCGTCGCAGAAGGCGCGCATGGTCGTGCCGAACAAGGTCTACGAAGCTGCGGCCGTCGGTTCGGCGATCGTCACTGCCGACACTCCGGCCATTCGCGAAGTATTCGAGGACGGCAAGGAGATCGTTCTGTGCGCCGCCGACGGCCTCGCCCTGGCCAATGCGATCGCAACGCTCTCGGCGGGGCCTGCGGGCGACGCCCTTCGGGAGCGTCTCGGCTCGGCAGCGCGCGCGCGCATGCTCGAAGGTTTCACTGCAGAGAAGCTCGGCCGCTGCTGGAGCGTCGCGCTCGAAGGTCCGCACGCACTGCGCGCGGACGAGAACACAGCGCTCCCCGAGGTGGGCGTCGCCGTCCTTTGTTTCCAGGACGCGCGCCGCACGCTCGAATGCCTGCATTCGCTCGCCGGCGACGGCTACCCCGCCTCTGTGCTGGTCGTCGACAACGGATCGACGCCGGACGTGCGGCGCGAGCTTGCGGCCGGCATCGAAAAGCTCTCCCCGATGATTACGGTCGACACGATGCTGCTGGATTGCAACCTCGGCTACGCCGGCGCCAACAATCTCGCGATGAAGCTGTTGTTCGAGCGCGGCTGCGAGCATGTGCTGGTGCTCAACAGCGACACGGTGGTTGCGCGCGGCACGATCGAAGCGCTCGTGCGTGCGGCGCGTCTCGATCGCCGGGCGGGACCGCTCGGCCCGCGCATCTCCGACGGACGCCCCGGCCAGCCTGCGAGCTCGCTCGGCGAGCGTTACCGTCCCGCGCTTCTGTGGGCACCTCGTTCGCTCGTGCGTGTCCGCGGGCACCGTCAGCGCCCGTATCCGGTTTCCGGCGTCACTGGCGCGGCGATGCTGGTTCCGCGAGCGCTCTACGAGCGCATCGGCGGCTTCGACGAGTCGCTGTTCGCATACTACGAGGAAGTCGACTTCTGCCTGCGCGCCGCGGCCGCCGGATTCGCGCCGACCGTCGTGCCCGAAGCCGAGGTCGGGCACGCCGGTGCGCGCGGCTTTGCCGGCGGCATGACTCCGCTCGCCGCGTTTCTCAAAGCCCGCAATCTTCGGCTCGTCGGCCTTCGCCGCGCGCAGGGATTTTCGCGCGCGGTGTTCCTTGCCGGCTATCACGTTCTGGTGGCTGTGAGCGCCGCCGTCTATCGCATGCGCGGTCGCCGTGACGTCGCTTCGGCGATGCTCGAAGGTCTGCGCGCGGCAGCGCGAGACGAGTCGGGCGCGCCGCCGGAGTCGCTGTTCTTCGAATCCGGCTACGCGACCAGCGGAGGTGCCGGCCGCAGCTTGCAGGAAATCGCGGGAGACCCGCACGCATGAAAGTCGCCATCGGAGCAGTCGCCGGCACCATCGGCGGACCGGCGACGTATGCGATCGAGCTCGCAAAGGCGCTGGTCGCCGGTTTTCCCGACGACCGCTTCACCGTGCTGACCGACCGGCCCGAATCATTCGCGAGCTTCTGCGAGACGCGCACCGTCGAGCTTCGTTCTGCGTGGGAACAACCGCTGTGGGATCATCTGCGTGTTCCCGCCGTGCTCGCATATGAGCGCTTCGATCTGTACCACGGCACCAAGGGCGTGCTTCCGCGCCGCGGCTCGACGCCCGCCGTCGTCACCATCCACGACCTCGCGAGCTACGTGATGCCGCAGACGTTCCGGCTTGCGCAGCGCCTGCACCTCGCTTGGGAGACGCCGTGGGCCGTCTCTCGCGCGCGTGCGGTGGTCGTACCTTCCGAAAGCACCGCGGCCGACGTTGCGCAATTCTTTCCCGAGCATTCGGCGAAGACAGTCGTCACGCCCGAAGCGCCGGCGACGACGCTGCGGCCCGCAAGCGCCGCCGCCATCGCGGCCTGGCGCGAGCGCTACAAAGTGGAAAAGCCGGCGTGCGGTTATCTCGGCACCATCCAGCCGCGCAAGAACCTCGATGCACTGGTCGACGCATTCCTCGAGGCAGCCGGGAACCGCGACTGGAAGCTCGTGATCGCCGGGCGACTGCGTCCGGGTGAGAAGCCGGCGTTTCTCGAACGCGACGCGCGCGTGGTCTACGTCGGCGCGCTCGACGACGACGAGATCGCCGCATTCTTCGGATCGATCCGCTGCATGGTTTCACCGTCGGCGTACGAAGGCTTCGGCCTGACGTTCATCGAAGCGATGGCCTCGGGTTGTCCGGTCGTGGGGCTGCGCAACAGCTCGATTCCCGAGGTCGTCGGCGATGCGGGAATCCTCGTCGACAGCGCCGATGCTTCCGAGCTTGCACCGGCGATCCAGCGATTGATGACGGACGATCGCCTCGCGATGGACCTGTCGCGCCGCGGCCGCGAGCAGGCGGCGCGCTTTTCGTGGAACGAAACCGCGCGCCGCACGATGTCGGCCTATCGCGCTGCGCTCGAGGCCGGGCCATGAGCGGAGCGGTGACCATGAGCGGAGCGGATCCGAAGAGCGTCGAGACCCCGAAAGTCGTCGCCGTCGTGCTCGACTGGAACGGCGCGGATGACACCGTCCGCTGCGTCCGCTCGCTTCGCCGCATCGAGTATCCGGATCTCGAGATCCTCGTCGTCGACAACGGTTCGCGCGTATCACCAGCGGAAGCGCTTCGCGCCGCGCAGCTCGAAGCCGGCGTCCTGTCGACCGGTATCAATCTGGGCTACGCCGGCGGCAACAACGCGGGCATCGACTGGGCCATCGCGCGCGGCGCGGACTTCGTCTGGATTCTCAATAACGATGCCGAAGTCGATCCGGCGGCGCTCTCGCCGCTCGTCGACGCCGCGCGCCGGTCGCCGCGCGCTGGCGTGTTCGGCAGCCGCGTGGTCCGCGGCGACGATCCGTCGCGGATCTGGGTCGCGTGGGGTGAAGTCACGTGGCGACAGAGCCTGATCCGCCTGGTCGGCGAGAACGCCCCCGACGGTCCCGGCTTCCACGGAGAGCGCGATGTCGAGTGGCTTCCCGGCTGCTCGCTGCTTTTCCGGGCCGATGCGCTTCGCGAAGTGGGAGGTTTCGACGAACGCTACTTCGCCTACCACGAAGACGTCGACTGGGCGGCGCGAGCGCGCGCGCTCGGCTGGACGTGCCGCTACGTCGGCAGCTCGCTCGTCGTGCACCACATCCACGGCAGCTCGGGCGGAGCGTCGCACTACGGCGGCTTTCGCAAGTACCTCTCGGCGCGCAACTCGATCCTGTATGCACGCCGTCACGGCACGATGCTGGAGAAAGCGACTCTGGCCGCCAGCATCATCGCGACATTTCCGTTCCAGCTCCTGCGCCGTTCGGTGTCGGGCGAAGCCGCCGGAGTATGGATCAAGCAGCGCGGCTGGCGCGACGCCCTCGCCGGCCGTCCCATCCCTCTCGTCGAGCTCGGCCTGCGCGACAAAGACCCCGGCAGCGCAAAGTCGAGATAGTCCGCCCTCCGGTTTTCCTGTACGCTCCGCCGGCTTCGCATGCGCAAAATCGTCGTCATTCCCACCTACAACGAGAAGGAGAACCTCGAAGCGATCGTCGCGGCCGTTCTCGCTGTGGATCGCGAGATCGAGATCCTCGTCGTCGACGACAATTCGCCGGACGGCACCGGCCAGATCGCCGACCGCCTCGCCGGCGCCGATGCCCGCGTGCACGTGCTGCATCGCGCGAACAAGGAAGGGCTCGGACACGCGTACCGCGCCGGCCTGACGCGCGCGATCGAGCTCGGCGGCGACCTCATCGTGCAGATGGACGCGGATTTTTCGCATCCGCCGTCCGCGCTTCCGGAGTTTTTCGCGCTCGCCGCCACCAGCGACCTCGTGCTGGGCTCGCGCTACGTCGACGGAATCACGGTCGTCAACTGGCCGATGCTGCGCCTGATGCTGAGCTACTTCGGAAACCTTTACACACGCCGCGTGCTCGGCGGGCTGCCGGTGATGGACGCGACCGGCGGCTTCAAATGCTGGCGCCGCGAGGCGCTCGAGAAGATCTCGCTCGCCGACGTGCGGGCCAACGGATACTGCTTCCAGATCGAAACGACGTTTCGCGCGTGGCGGGCGGGGCTTCGCATCGTCGAGAAGCCGATCCTGTTCGTCGATCGCAAGCTCGGCACGTCGAAGATGCACATCTCCATCGCGCTCGAGGCGCTGCTGCACGTGTGGTGGCTGCGCCTGGAATCGCTGACCGGGCGCATCGCCGGCCCGGGCGGCGCGACCCGCTGAGCTTTCTGGATACCGTGGAATAGCGCCGGACAGCGACGGATTGCCTTCAATAGTGCCGCAATGTCGATGCCACGCCGAATCCTCGTCCTGAACGAGCGCGATCCGCGCAGCCCGATGACCGGCGGCGCCGAAACCCATATCTTCGAAATCTTCCGGCGCCTGGTCGCGCGCGGCCACGACGTTACCGTGCTGGCCGCGAGCTTTCCGGGCTCGGCTCGAGAGGAGCTCGTCGACGGCGTGCGCGTGCGGCGGCTCGCCAATCGCTACCTGTACTATTTCCTCGTCGCGCGCGCGGCCCGGCGCGAAGCGCGGCAAAGTGACGTCGTCGTCGACGTGCTCAACAAGCTGCCGTTTTTCAGCCCGTGGCTGGTGCCGCTGCCGTGCCTTGCGATCGTGCATCATCTGTTCGGCACGACGGCGTTCCGGCAGGTTTCGCTTCCGGTCGCGATCGTCTCGTGGTTGCTCGAGAAGCTGATTCCTGCGGCGTACCGGAGCACGCCGATGCTCGCGATCTCCCCGAGCACGCGCGCCGATCTTGCCGGGCGTGGGCTCGATCCCGCACGAATCGAAGTCGTCCCGCCGGGAATCGACCGGCAGACGCATCTGGCGGTCGACGACGGTCTCGATCGCGATCCGATCGTGCTGTGGATCGGGCGGCTCGAGCCGTACAAGCGCGCGGACGTCGCGATCGACGCCATGCTCGACGTGCGAAAAGCCGTGCCCGACGTGCGACTCGTCATCGTCGGTGCCGGCTCGGCGCGTGAAAGCCTCGAGGCCCGCGTGCGCGAGCAGGGACTCGACGGCTACGTGCGCTTTACCGGCTACGTCTCCGAAGAGGACAAGATCGAATGGATCCGCGGTGCGCAGGTCGTCGTGCAGACTTCCGAGAAGGAAGGGTGGGGTATGACGGTGATCGAAGCCAACGTGTGCAATACCGTTGCGATCGCGAGCAATGTTCCGGGGCTGCGCGATTCGGTGCGCGACGGAGAGACGGGCCTGCTCGTCGAGTATGGAAACACCGCTGAGCTCGCACACGCGCTGGTCCAGGTGCTGACCGATCGCGAGCTCCGAAGCCGCCTGATTCGCGGCGGCAGCGCGTGGGGCATGCGCTTCGACTGGGACGAAGTGGCCGTCAGAACCGAAGAGATGATCGAGCGCGCGATCGCGGCGCAGCACGCGCCGGGCCGCCCATATTCATAGCGCCTTGACAGCCCCCGGCTTCGATGGCCAAAGACGGCTGCGCCGCCGAGCGGACGCGCGCCTTACGGGGAAATCCACGCCATGAAAGCCATCATCCTTGCCGGCGGCGCCGGTACGCGACTCCATCCGATGACGCGGGTCGTCTCCAAGCAGCTGCTGCCCGTCTACGACAAGCCGATGGTGTATTACCCGCTGTCGACGCTGATGCTGGCCGGCATCCGCGAGATCCTGCTGATCTCGACGCCGGAGGACATCGGTTCGTACAAGCGGCTTCTCGGCGACGGTTCCGATCTGGGCATCGGGCTGCACTACGCAGTGCAGCCGAATCCGGGCGGCCTCGCGCAGGCGTTCCTGATCGGCCGCGAATTTGTCGGAAGCGAGCGCGTTTCGCTGGTGCTCGGCGACAACATCTTCTTCGGACACGGCCTGGTCGAGTCGCTCGAGCGCGCGGCCGCGCGCGAGCACGGCGCGACCGTGTTCGCCTACGCCGTGCACGATCCCGAGCGCTACGGCGTCGTCGAGTTCGACGCCAGCGGGCGCGCCGTCTCGCTCGAGGAAAAACCCGCGAAGCCGCGGTCGCACTACGCGGTGACGGGTCTCTACTTCTACGACAACCGCGTGCTCGACATCGCGGCCGGCCTCGCGCCGTCGCCGCGCGGAGAGCTCGAGATCACCGACGTCAACAGGAAGTACCTCGAGATGGAAGACCTCGAGGTCGAAGTGATGGGCCGCGGCATCGCATGGCTCGATACCGGCACCTGTGCGGCGCTGCACCAGGCTTCCAACTTCATCGAAGCGATCCAGGAACGGCAGGGCCTCAAGGTCGCATGCCTCGAAGAGATCGCATGGCGCAAAGGTTTCATCGACGCCGGGCAGCTTGCGGCGCTCGGAAAGAAAATCGGCGGAGACTACGGAAAGTACCTGTCGAGCGTCGCCGCGGACCCTATCGTCTACTAGCGGACTGCTCTCGAGCGGACGCTTGCGCTTCAGCGTTTCCGATCCAGGCTCGCGAAGATCTTCGACAGCGGAATGCTGAGCCCGGGGAGCACGCTCGCCTCCACGTTTCCGTTTACGACGTGGATCGCATTCGCGTAGTCGTTTCCGGCGAGCCGGTACACGATGACCTGCCGCCTGTTCGGATCGACGATCCAGTATTCGCCGACGCCGTTCTTCTCGTAGATCTGTTTCTTTTCGGTGCGGTCGCGCTTCGCGGTCGCCGGCGAGAGAATTTCAACGATGAGATCCGGCACGATCCGGTAGAACTTGCCGATCTCCGGCTCAGGCGCGCTTACCAGCGTGCGCTCGGAAAGATACGAGGCATCGGGCTCGACCGTCTCGCCGGTCGGCAGCTCGAAGCCCGCGCTGGAGTCGTTGACGAGACCACTCCCGAGACGTTCGACGTGAACATGGATCGCCGAGACGATCGTGGCGGCAATCGGCGAGTGCGGATATCCCGCCGGCGGCGTCATGACGATGTGCCGCCCGATGAGCTCGTACCGGTTGTGGTCGTGGCTGGGTCGTTCGGCCAGCCACTCGCAGAACTCGGCCTGCGTGAACTTGCCGTCGGATCGGAATGCCGTGTCCATCGCCATCGCCCTCCGAGTCTAGCGCCATGCATGATGGCGGGAAAGTAGACCCGACCACCGGCGAACCGCTACGACAGGGATGGAATGAACGTCAGGCTCTGCGTTCCGGTTCGGCGGCGCCCGTGCGTGCGTGCTCCTCGAGCACTGCGCGCACGTTGGTCTTCCAGTCGGTGCTGGGGCCGAGCAGCGCTTCGGTGCGCGACAGATCGAGGATGCTGTACGGCGGGCGCACCGCGGGCCGGACGAACTCGGCGCTGGTGCACGCGTTGACGCGACAGCTGCTGCCGCTCGCCGCCATGACCATCGACGCGAGCTCGAACCAGCTGCAGCTTCCGCCGTCGGTCACGTGGAACGTCCCGCGTGCGCCGCGCTCGACCAGTGCGAGCGAGCGTTCGGCAAGGTATTGCGCGCTGGTCGGCCTTCCGACCTGGTCGCTGACGACGTTGAGCGACGTCTTTTCGCGGCCGAGCGCGAGCATCGTCAGCACGAAATTCTTCGCCCACGGTGCATAGAGCCAGCTCGTGCGGATGATCAGGTGCTCGCACCCGGACTCGCGGATCGCCGCCTCGCCGACCGCCTTGCTGCGTCCGTAGGCGTTGATCGGAGCGATCGGATGGTCGACCTCGTACGGCGAGGTCGCGTGTCCGTCGAACACGTAGTCGGTGCTGAAATGAACGAGCACGGCGCCGAGGCGGCGTGCGTGCGATGCCAGAAGCGCGACGCCCGCGCCGTTGATCGCGTCGGCTTCCTTCTGGTGCGTCTCCGCGCCGTCGACGTCGGTGTACGCCGAGCAGTTGATGATCGTGCGCACGCCGGGCTGCATCCACGGCTCGACGGTTTCGGGTTTCGTCAGGTCGAACGCCGGCCACGAGACACCGGTGTATTCGAGGCCGCGGCGCGCGAGCAGAAGCTCGAACGCGTGTCCGAGCATGCCGTCGGGGCTGATGAGCAGGATCGGCGCCGTCATTCGAAACTCAACCGTTGTAGGCGGGCAGACGTGTCACGTCGGCGAGAAGCGGTGCGCCGGCATCCTTTGCGTTGAGCGTCGGCTTGTCCACCGGCCACTCGATCCCGATGGCCGGATCATTCCACAGCACCGACATCTCGCATTCCGGATGGTACGAGTCCGTGCATTTGTAGTGGAAGATCGCTTCGTCGCTGAGCACGCAGAATCCGTGCGCGAAGCCTGGTGGCACCCAGAGCTGGCGCCGGTTTTCATCGGACAGGATCTCGCCGACCCACTGGCCGAAGCGAGGCGATCCCGTGCGAACGTCGACGGCCACGTCGAACACCGCGCCGAAGATCGCACTGACGAGCTTTCCCTGTGCGTGAGGGTTCTGCAGATGAAGGCCGCGCAGGATTCCCCGCGGCGAGCGCGAGATGTTGTCCTGCACGAACGGCCCCGCAATGCCTGAGTCGGCGTAGCGCTTTTCAGCCCAGCTCTCGAAGAAGTATCCGCGCGCGTCGCCGTGCACGCGCGGCTCGACGAGGAGGACTTCGGGAAGCCGGGTGGGAGTGACGTTCATCGCTCGGTTCGATGGGAAGGTTCAGGACGCAGCCGAAGCCCGCTTGCCGTAGTTGTGCTCGATCCAGCGCAGGTAGTCCCCGCTGCGCACGCCGTCGACCCATTCGCGATGGCCAAGGTACCAGCGGACGGTGTCGACGAGCCCGGCATCGAACGTATGCTTCGGCGACCAGCCGCATTCGGTCTTGGTCCGCGTTGCATCGATCGCATAGCGGTGATCGTGGCCGGGCCGGTCCTTGACGTACGTGATCAGGCCTTCGGTCTCGCCGGCGGCCCGTCCCGTCTCGTCGGCGATCACGCGGCAGATGCGGTGGACGACGTCGATGTTGGCAAGCTCGCAGTCGCCGCCGATGTTGTAGGTCTCGCCGAGCGCGCCGCGCTCGATGACCGCCCAGATCGCCTCGCAGTGATCTTCGACGTAGAGCCAGTCGCGCACGTTCATGCCCTTGCCGTAGACCGGCAGCGGCTTCGACTCGAGCGCATTCAGGATCATCAGTGGGATGAGCTTTTCGGGGAATTGATACGGGCCGTAGTTGTTCGAGCAGTTCGTGATCTTGACCGGCACGCCGTACGTCCGGTTGTACGCACGCACCAGGTGATCGCTTGCGGCCTTCGATGCGGAGTACGGGCTCGACGGATCGTAGCGGGTCGTTTCGGTGAAGCGTCCGGTCTCGCCGAGCGAGCCGTAGACTTCGTCGGTGCTGACATGGTGGAACAGCGCCCCGGGGCGCTTTGCGCCGCGGCTGCGAAATGCCTCCAGCAGATGGAACGTGCCGACGATGTTCGCCTGAACGAAATCGCCGGGAGAGACGATGCTGCGATCGACGTGGCTTTCCGCCGCGAAATGCACCACCAGGTCCGGGTCGTAGCGATCCATCAGGGCGGCGACGGCGGCGCCGTCGGCGATGTCCACGCGCTCGAGGCAGTAGTTCTCGAGCTTGTCGATGCCCGTGAGATTGGCGGGATTGGCCGCGTACGTGAGCTTGTCGACGTTGATGAAAAGGTCGCCCGGACGCCGCGGCACCGACAGGCGGAGAAAATTGGAACCGATGAAGCCGGCTCCGCCGGTGACGAGGATATTCATGGAGGTTTTTACCGAAGTCTCTTCTGAGCGGCTGCGAGGTGACTTGCCGGCAGATGTTGGCCGCATCGCGGCAATTCGCGGCCGGGCCGGGCTATCGACGCCGTCTTCAGCCGTTCGGGAGAATAATCGGGAACGCCATTCATGCAAACCCGCCGGGAAATCGGGGACAGACACCGATTTCCGGAAATCGGTGTCTGTCCCCGAGGATTGACAGGCGACACGGGAATCGGGTTCGTGCTATAGACCGCCGAATCTGCGGCGGAGGGAACGCGCCGCACCTCTTTCATTTGAGGCGCGCGAAGGCGCTGTTGTTGGAGCGCGCAAAGGCGCCGCTGTTCGAGCGCGGGAAGTCGCTGCTGCCACCGGAGTCATCCAGAGATGCTGTTCGGCAAAAAGATCGTCGTCGTGATGCCCGCCTACAACGCGGAGAGCACGCTGCGGCGCACCTATTCGGAAATCCCGTTCGAATACATCGACGAAGCCATCCTCGTCGACGACGGAAGCTCGGACCGCACGGTCGACCTGGCGCGCGAGCTCGGATGCCGCACGCTCGTCCACCTTCAGAACAAAGGCTACGGCGGCAACCAGAAGACCTGCTACCGCGAGGCGCTGCGCCATGGCGCCGACGTCGTCGTGATGCTGCACCCCGACTACCAGTACACGCCGAAGCTGCTGGTCGCGATGGCCTCGATGATCGCCGTCGGCGAGTACGACGTCGTGCTCGGCTCACGCGTGCTGTGCCAGAGCGCGATGAGCGGCGGAATGCCGGCATACAAGTACATCGCCAACCGGCTGCTGACGCTGTTCGAGAACATCCTGCTCGGCCAGCACCTCTCCGAATACCATTCCGGATACCGCGCATTTTCGGGCGCCGTGCTCGAGACGCTTCCGCTCGAGGAGAACTCGGACGATTTCGTCTTCGACAACCAGATGCTCGCGCAGGTCGTGCATTTCGGCTTCCGCATCGGCGAGGTTTCGTGTCCGACAAAGTATTTCCCGGAAGCGTCCTCGATCAGCTTCAAGCGCAGTGTCCGCTACGGGCTCGGGGTTCTGCGCACGAGCGTGGCGTTCTTCCTTCATCACATGGGTCTTTCCTCGAGCCGGCTCTTCGATCCCGCCGGCGAGCGGCTCGCGCTCGAGCACCGGCCGCACGTGCATGCGCATGCTCACGCCATAAAGGACTGATCCGGACGGATGAATAGCCTGGTCGATTGTCCGCTCTGCGGAGCGGAGCAGGGCGCACGCATGTTCGAGGCGGCCGATGCGATGTCGGCCGACCGGTTCGAGGTGCGCCGCTGCCGGCAGTGCAATCTCGTGCACGTCTCGCCCCGTCCCGACGACGAGCATCTGCCCGCGTACTATCCCGACGGATATTTCGGCAAGCGCCATCCGGTCTTCAAAGACTTCTTCATGGATCTTCGCGTTCGCACGCTTCCGCCGCCGAAGGCAGGCGGCCGTGTGCTCGACATCGGCTGCGGGCGCGGCGACTTCCTGATGGCGTGCCGGCGCAAGGGATGGCAGGTAACCGGCGTCGAGCAGGCCGGCACGCCGATCATGGAGCTGCGCCAGTCACTCGACCTCGAGGTCGTCGCAACCACCGAGCTCGACCGGCTTGCCGATGCTTCGTTCGACGTCGTGACGATGTGGCACGTGTTCGAGCACATGGCCGATCCGCGCGAGACGCTGCGCCAGGTCGTGCGGCTGCTGCGGCCGGGTGGAACGCTGATCATCGAAGTGCCGAACTTCGGCAGCTGGCAGGCGCGCCTCGGTCCGCGCTACTGGTTTCATCTGGACGTGCCGCGCCACCTGCTGCACTTCGAGCGTCCGACCCTTCACGCGATGCTGGTCGCCGAAGGGCTGGCGCCGGAAACGTGGGGAACGTTCTCGGCCGAGTACGATGCGTTCGGGATGCTGCAGAGCCTTCTCAACCACCTGTGCACGACGCAGAACTACCTGTTCCAGCTCGTGATCGGCCGCCGCGAGAAAGGCACGCCGCGCGACCAGCTCGTCACGGCGCTGCTGTCGATTCCCCTCGCGATGTTCTCCGCGATCGTTTCCGCAATCGCTCCTTCGTTCGGCGAAGGCGGAGTGCTGCGCGTGGTCGCGCGCAAGAAAGCCGGCACCTGAGCGCCGTGCCGGCGCGTCCGTTCAGTCGCAGAGATTGAGCGCCAGACCTGCCTCGAGGATCGTGTTGCCCCGCGTCTGGAGCTCGTAGTAGCCGCCCGGTGGATGCGGTTGGTCCATGATCGTGACGCCGCACGATGAGGTTCCGACCGACAACCCGATGCTGCATCGCGTGCTCATTCCGGTCGGCGCCGGCAGCGTGAGATCCCACTTCGCGAACGGTTTTCCGTCGACGAGCTGCACGAGCGTGACAGGGCCGACGACCGGAGGGACGAGCGTGACCGCGAGATCGATGCGCTCGCCCGGATCCTTGAGCAGCGGAAACTGGCCGTCAGGAATCGAACCGTGAAAGTTGGTCTCCGGACCGAGCGCGAGAGCTTCATAGCGCCGGCACGTCGGTGCGCTGACCGGTGCCATGTTGCAGGAGACGGCAGCAAGCGCGAGCGCCGCCGCGAAAACATGCAGGAACCGCTTCATTCCGAACAGCCCCGCGTCATGAGAAACACCGCGGGCGTGCTCTCCTGCGCAAACGTGATGCTCACGCCATCCGGCGTCATCGACACGCATGCGATCTCGCCGTCGATCGCATTGCCGTCCGCGTTCTCCAGCCGGACATGCATCCGCTTGCCCTGCCAGAACGCAATCTGCACCACGTCCGGTGCGCGCCAGTAGCCGCCTTCGAGGCGCTCCGGAAGATCGAGCGAGAACTTCGGCGTACCCGTCACGCCGCTGACCGGTGCGCTGTAAGCGCGCTCGTTCGATTCGAACGCCGCGCTCACCGTGCCCGTGGTGCGATCGAGCTGCGCAAACCGGATGGGCGCAATCGCCAGCAGGAATTTCGCGAGCTCGGGGTTGTCGCGCAGCTCTTTGAACGCGAACGCCTGTGCAATCTGCGACAGGGAACGTTCGAACGACCACGGCAGCGGCTTCAGCAAGTGGTCGACGGTGAAGTCGGCGGCGAACCGCACGACCGAAAATCCGTAGGACGCCCTGCACACGACGGCGACCTGCTGGCCTCGGACAAACTGGGGACAGATCGGTTGCTGGGCCTCTGCGGTGACTGCAGAGCAGCACGCGGCGACTACGACGAGGAAATGCTTCGTCCGCAGCCGCACGGCCCGGGATCCTACTGAAATGAACTCATGAGTCAACAAACCCAACCGAACGCGACGCATCACTGAAGATATCCGAGCGACTGCAGGCGCGAGCGCATGACCGGATCGACGCTGGTTCTTCCGGGCGGAGCATCTTCGCGCCGCAGGACCGCTCGCGCATCGCGATCTGCGATGGACGTCGCCATCCTGCTTCGCCGCTCGCTCTGAGTCGGGGCGACATCGCGTGTCTCGCGGCGATCCGAGCCCAGCTCGAACATCGTCGTGCCGCGATGCGGGTCGACGATCAGTTTCCAGTCGCCCTCGACGAGCGCGCGCCGATGCTGCTGGAGGTCGCCCTGGAAGCGCGCGTCGAGATCGGCATAGACGGGCTGCGTGCCCGCTGCATCCAGCAGCGAAGCGTTCGCACCGGAATCGTCCGACGCGGGCGGCGCAGGGATCCCGGTGAGCTCGGCAAAGGTCGCCCACAGCTGGATGAGCGAGACCGGCCGCGAGACGACCGCGCCGGATTCGATCCGCGGGCCGGCAATGACGAGCGGTACGCGCAGCAGCTCGTCGTACAGCGTGCGTCCGTGCTGCATTCCGCCATGATCGCCGAACTCTTCTCCATGATCGGCGGTGACCACGAGGATCGTCGACGCGCGAAGCGCAGGATCGAGCCCGCCCAGCAGGCGGCCGATCGATGCGTCGGTGGCGGCGATGGTCGCATCATAGAGTGAGACCAGCACGTCGAGCGTCTTCTCGTCGGGCGCTTCGGGGGCCTGAAGCACCGGCCACTGCGCCGGTCCGGCAAGAGGATCTCCGGCCGCAACGCCGAACCGTTCGGCGAGCTCGCGCGGAGGATTGTAGGCGCCGTGCTGGTCGAAATAGTGCAGGTAGAGAAAGAACGGTTTCGCGGAGGTTCTCGACGACAGCCAGTCGAGCGCGGCGCTGGTGACGTCGTCCGCATTCGCACGCGAAACCCAGTCGAGAAGCGAGGAGTTGCCCGGTGACGCATCGACCGAGGTATTGCCGGTCGGCGGTCCGTGCAGCACGGTGAAACGGTCGAAGCCGCGCGAGAAACCCTGGATCGGCGTCACGAAAGCGGGATTCGCCGATAGCGCGACGGTTTCGTAGCCGCGCTTCTGAAAAGCCTCCTGCATCATCCCGGTACGGTCCGACAGCATCGAGTTGCTGCGCTCGAGGCCGTGCACCGCCGGAGAAAGGCCGGTCAGGATCGAAGCCACGCTCGGCAGCGTCCATGAGCTGGTCGCGCGTGCGTTCTCGAAGCGCGTCCCGCTGCGAAAGAGCTCGTCGAGGTGCGGCGAGGTCGCCCGCGTGTACCCGTAGATGCCGAGATGATCGGCACGCAGCGTGTCGATGACGATCAGAATGACGTTCGGAGTTTCCGTTTTTCGGCAACCGTGCACGCCGATCGCAATCGACAGCAGCAGCAGCGCGATGGAACGCGCAAGGCGCTTCATTGCGGACCACCAGCGGGCGGGCTCTGTCCGGCCGCGTCCGGCGTCGACGCGGGACCGGCCGCGCGCCGGGCTGCTGGTCTGGGCGGCGTGGTCGCCAGCGGAAGCCCCATTGCCGTTCGGAACGTCGGCATCTGTTCGACCAGGTTTTCGACTTTTCTGCCGATGATCTGGTGTCCCGCCGTGTCCGGATGGCTCGAATCGGTCATGCGATCCCTCGCGCCGAATGCCTCGACCGGGCCGTCGGCGTCGCGATTGAACTCAATGGTGCGATCCACGTCGAGGGCGTCCGGTGATTCGCGAGGTGCGGTGAATTCCGGTTTTCCGTCGGCCACGTACTGATAGCGCAGGCCTGCGGAGTCGAACGGCGTCTGCAGCATGAGCGAAAAAATCCCGTCGCCGGCTTTCTCGTCCCCGTCCGTGCCGGCATCGTTCATCGCGCTGTCGAAAAGAAAAGTCCCGTCGGGCACTGCGCGACCGCGTACGCTCACAACCTTGGCTGCCGGTGGTGCCTTGACGCGAAGGCGAATGCGCGGGCCGCGATCGAGCACTCCTTCCGGCGACGGTGCGCCGCGCGGGATGACCGGTACGCGCGGCGGCACGAGGCCGATCGCGGTTGCCTGCCTGGCCTGGCCGACGACCCGCTCGCGAACGGCCTGCTGGACGATGTCGAGCGACGCGAGGTTGTCGCGGTCGACGGCGCGCGCAAACGCCTGCGATGCGGGAGTGGCGCGAAAGTCGAGATTGAGCAACATCACGTCGACGCCCGTCGCGCGCGTCGACTCGGCGATCTCATGAATCGCGCTCTCGATCTCCTCGAGCGGCACGCGGCGGCACCGGCCCGGGACCGCTGACCTCTGGCGACACGCGGGGCTCGGCGACGCAGATTTCTCCGGCGTCGCGGCGTCGGCGGCCAGCGCACGAAGAATACGCGAATGCGCGGCAACCTCGCGCACCGCGTTCCACCAATGGACCGGCGGCTGCGCGTCGAGCCAGATGCGTTCGCTGTCGGTGATGGTAACGGGTCGAAACTGGTCGGCCGTACCGTGCGCGACGATCACGAGGTCCGGATGCAGCGCGAAGCCGTCGCGCACGAGGAAGCGCGCTCCCTGCACCCATGACCAGCCCGGTACGGCGGCGTTGATCACGTCGAATGCACGGCCGGGAAACCTCTGCTCGAGCCTTGCGAGCAGGGCTGCGGGCCAGGTCGCGGAATCGTCGACGTTGATTCCGAACGTGACCGAGTCGCCGATGCAAAGGACGCGGTATGGAAGCGACGTTGCGGCGGGCGCGCCGGCGCGAACGATCCGGAAACCTCGCTCGCCGATGTGCGCTTTCCAGATTCGCGTCGTCCCGGCCGAGCCCGGCACGGCAGCAAGCGCGAGGTCGGCATTCGGCCGGTTGCGCCACAGCAGGTCGTCATCCGGCACGAGCGTCTTCGCGAGTGCGTCAACGGACGACAGCACCTGCAGGCCGGGATCGCTCTGCGCGTAGTCGCGAATCTGCGCAGGCACATAGCCGGGGCTTCCTTCGACGACGGCAAGCGTGCGGGCGATCAGCTCCGCGACGACGAGCACCAGCAGCGGCACGATTACGACGCGAAACCTGGGTACTCGAGGCATGGATCATCCCCGTTTGGCATCGCAGGCTGCGAGCGCCGACTGCGGTCGAAGCCGCTCCGGTACATCCTCGATATGACGCCGCCGGTGAAGCGCGCTCGCATGCCAGTCGCCGGTGCCGGTTTCGATCGGATAGATACGGCGGCTCGGGCCATGATCGAGGTCGGCAGTTGCGCCGGCCGGACACTTTCCGGCCAGTGCGCCGGCGACCATCCGCATCGACTGCGCATCCCGGAACGCCGGGTCGAGCGCAGTTGCCCGTTCGAAATCGCTGCGAGCCTGTTCGATCAGATTCATGCGCGCGCCGGAGTCGCGGGTTCGCTGGCTGTCGGTGAGCTCGACGACTCCGCGGTCATAGATCGCCTCGGGAATCGAGGCGTCGAGCGCAACGGCTTCCTCGGCTGCGGCTCGCGCGGCATCGTTCCATCCGAGACGGTAATAGATCACCGCCATGGAGTTGCTGTACTCGGCCTGGGTGATGCGGTCGAATCGCGCCTTGTCTTCGGGAACTCCGAACGATTGCGTGCGCTGCCAGTCGGCGGCACGCCGAAGCCGATAGATCGCCTCGAGCGGCCGGCCTTCCTCGAGCGCAATCGCCGCCAGGTTCTCCATGCCGAGATGCCAGCCGTTCGATGCGCTGAGGTCGAACAGGCGCCTCGCCTTGTCACGGTTTCCGCCGGCATACTCGATGATTCCGTAGATGTTCTGAAAGACCGGCGCATGCGGCGTCTCGGCAAGATAGCCGCGCCCGACGACGCGCCCGAGCGTGAAGACGGTAACGCTTGCCACAGCCAGCAGCGCCGACACGCCGACGACGACCGCGCCCGTGCGCGGCTCCAGTCGCCGGACCAGCGCGAGGCCGCACGCAAACCAGTAGCCGAACATCGCCGTTGCGGCCGACAGGTACGTTGCCTTGATGGCGGCGTGCATCGGGACCGATTTTGCGCCGTACGCGAACAGCGCCATCGCGGCGAGGAAAGGAAACAACACGGCAACGTCGACATCGGACCACTGGCGGCGAAGCATGCGCGCGATCGTCAGCGTGATGCCGATCAGGATGAGGAACGTCGGGATCAGGCCGAGCGCGAGCAGGATCCTGCCGGCTCGGAGCACTCCGAGGTCCTGCGTGATGGTGGGCAGCACCTGCCCGCCGACGGCGTCGAAGAACGTGTTCGCGAACATTCCCGTCCACACCGATTCGCGAAGGGCGTCGTGCGCCGAAGGAGGAGCGGAGTTGCCGACGAGCTGCAGCGGTATGCCGCGCGGCCACTGCGGCGACAGCACGATCATCGGATCGAACAGGATGTACTCGTAGAGGCCGCGCACCCCTTGCGTCTGCAGGTTCTCGACACGGCGCACGGCCAGCGTGTCGCGGCTCATCTGGAACGGATTGCCGTACAGCACGACGTTGCGGGCATAGAACCAGCCGCAGACCATGACCAGCATCGCGCCGGCGACCGTGAGAAGCTTTGCCCCGCGAAGCCATTCGCGCGTGTACAGCGCGTGCAGCGCGATCACCGCAAGCGTGCCGGCGACGACCGACAGCGAAGTGAACTTGGTCAGCATCCCGAGGCCGAGCGACAGTCCGAGCACAGCCGCGCGCTGCCAGACCGGGCGTTCGAGCAGGCGGACCAGCGCCAGCAGCGAAAGACTGCAAAGGACGGCGTTGAGCGCTTCGTTGCCGATGTATCCGGCGGAATAGAGCTGGACGGGAAGGAACAGCACGAATGCGGTCGCACACAGCTGCACCACGCGATCGTGCGGGAAGCGCCGGCGCGTGAACAGAAAGACCACGACCGCATGAACGAGTCCCATCATTGCGATCGCCGCGGTACCGATCGTCAGGCGCGAGACCGGATCGAGCGCCGCGAAGACCTTCCAGAAGACCGTCATGAACGCGTAGTAGAGCGGAGGATGGAAGAACGACCAGCCCTCGGTCGCGAGCGGGATGTGGCCGGTGGCGGCGAGGTACCAGATGTACGTGAAGTGACCGAACGCATCCGGCGAGCGCATCATCGGAAACACATAGACGTTGTGCAGCCGTACGAGGATCGCCAGGGCGAAGATCGCGACCGCAATGATCCTGAATCGCGCTGTGGCCGGTTCAGACACCGCCGGCCGCTGCGCAAAGGTTCAGGGTCGTCATGGGGTCGATCGACGGCGGAAGAATCTCGATGTGTCGGCGCCGGCGAATGCCGGCCGCGTTCTGGTCGCCGGGGCCGGTTTCCACCGGGTACACGCGATAACCGGGCGGACGATGCAGCAGCGCATTTCGCAGCATCGGCTCGCCGGTTGCACAGTCGCCGGCAAGGATCCTCTCGACGCCGCTCATGACGATGGCTTCGCCGAACGCGGGGTCCATCCCGAGTGCCCGTTCGAATGCGTGCCGGGCCTGCTCGAGCAGCGCATAGCGAGCGGGGCCAAGGCGCAGCCTGGTTGCGCTTGCCAGTTTGAGGATGCCGAGATCATAGACGTTCTCGACGGTCGCAGGCGCATAGAAGAGCGATTCTTCGACCGCGTCGAGCGCCGCGGCCGTTTCCCCGAGCCGGAACAGCAGGATCGCGCGGATGTTCGCGTAGTCGGCGAGCGTCGCCTCGATGTAGCGCTGCTGCTCGGCGACGGTGGCGAGGCCAAGCCGGTCCTTCTGGAGATAGCCGGCCCAGCGGATGCGGTACAGTGCCTCCTGTTCGTGGCCCTCTTCCTCGGCGAGATAGGCAAGATTCTCGATAGCCAGCGGGAGATTCTTTCTGCTCGCCGCTTCGAAAAGCTCGCGCGCCGCTTCGCGATCACCGCCGGCGAAATGGATCACGCCGTAAAGGTTCTGGAACGCCGCTCCGCCGAGGTCGGTCGACGAGACCGGGTCCTTGATGAACACCTGGTGGCTGAACACGACGGAGCTGACGACGGCGAGCAGCGCACACGCCGCGGTCAGCGGAGCAATGAGGCGCGGCCGCGTGGCCGTGGCGCGCTCGAACCCGAGCGCAAACCAGAATGCTGCTGCGACCGCGACCGGCATGAGATACGTCGATTTGACCGCCGACTGCGTCGTGACCGACAGCGTGTACTGGATGACGACGACTGCCATCGCGACGGTTGCGATCAGCATCATCACGATGGTGTCGTCCCACCCGCTGCGGCGGAGCTTCGTGATTCCCGCCCAGATTCCGACCAGCATCAGGATCGTCGGAATCATCCCGAGCGTGAGCAGCGCCTGGCCGGCGCGACGGGAAGCTTCGCTGGTCGTGACCCTCGGCAGGACGAATCCGCCGTAGCCGTCGAACCAGGTGTTCGCATACAGACCGGTCGGGATCGATTCGCGCAGCGCGCTGTAGGAGTAGTCCCACGGGATCGGATCGCTCAGCGACAGGCCGCGCGGCCACTGCGGGCGATAGAGGATGACAGGGTCGAAAAGCACGTATTCGAGCAGATGCCGCTTGCCCTGGATCTGCGAGCTCTCGATCTGCGAGAGAAACAGCTGGTCGCGGCTCATCTGGAACGGGTGACCGTACAGAACGAAATTGCGCCCGTAGAACCATCCGCAGATCACGAGCATGACGGCGGCCGTGACCGACAGCAGCATCGCGCCCGTCACGATCCGCCTCTGCAGGAGCGCCTTCAGGCCGATCGTGGCGAACGCCGTTGCCACCACCACGAAGCCGGTGAACTTGGCGAGCATCGTCACGCCGAGGATGAGCCCGAGAACGGCGGCGCGGTAAAAGCTCTCGCCGCCGAGCGTCCACCACAGCGCGAGCAGGCTCAGGCTGGAAAGCACGGCCGTAAGATTCTCGTTGCCGATGAATCCTGCGCTGTAGAGGTGAACGGGCAGAAAGAGCATCAGCCCGGCAGCGAGCAGCTGGACGAGTCGCTTTTCGGGGAATGCCCGGCGCACGATCGCATACGCCACGAAGGCCTGGGTAAGACCGAGGATTGCGATGATTGCCGTGCCGATGCGCAAACGCAGCACGGCGTCGGTGCCGGAAAGCAGGTTCCAGAGCGCGGCCATCGACGCGTAGTAGCCCGGCGGCTGGAAGAATTCCCAGCCGGCGCTCGGAAGCGGGATGCGGCCGGCCTCGGCGAGAAACCAGATGTACCCGAAGTGTGCGAAGCCGTCGTAGCCACGCAGGAAAGGGTAGACGAACGCGTTGTTCAGCCGGATTGCCGCCGCCACGAGCACCATGACGGTGCCGAGCGCGAAGAACGTACTGCGGCGCATGGCGGCCGGCGATCGTACAGTGATGACTTAGGCGTTACAATTGACCGAATGCGTGGGGCCGTGTCGTGACCGGGGAGGAAACGCCCTCCGCGCTGCGAGGGAGAAATCTCGCGCTCGACGGGCTGCGCGGAGTTGCTGCGCTCATCGTTGTTCTCGGCCACACCCTCGGCGGCCTGCCGATCGATATCTTTGCCAAGGCTCGCTTTGCAGGCGGGCCATTCGGCCTCGTCGTCAACGGAGATGCGGCAGTCCACGTCTTCTTCGTGCTGAGCGGGCTCGTGCTGAGCGCATCTCTGGTGCGCAACCACGAAACCGGCGTGCGTGGGCTGCCCGGGTACTTCGTGCGTCGCGTGTTCCGTTTGCACCCGCCGTACGTCGCGGCCGTGCTGTTCGCGTGGTGCGCGACCCATCTTTATCCCGATGGTCCGGTTCCGACCAAGTTCATCGAGGACTGGGGGCACGTGCGGCTCTCGCCGCAGCAGCTCATCCCACTCGTGCTGCAGCCTCCGGGCGCAGCGGCGTGGCTGCTGCCGGTCGGCTGGACGCTTCGCGTGGAGTCGATCTTCTCGGCGCTGCTGCCGGTCATGGTCGCCGCCATGCGTTTTCACATGATCGCGTTCGCGATCGTCATGCTGCTGGTGCTCCGGCTTCCGCTTCCCAGCCACTGGGCGTATTTCGCCGTCGATTTTGCGTTCGGCATGATGCTGTCCGATCCCGCCCGGCTCGCGATCGCACGCACCAAAGCCGTCGCGAGGCTCGCGATTGCCGGGTTTTTCGTCGGACTGGTCCTGCTCCACCTGCCCAATGCGCTGCACATGTCGGAGCCGGGAGACTTTCTGCGCCGGGTGCTGCTGATCGAAGCGACCGGCGCGGCGCTGGTCGTCGCCGGGGTTCTCTACGCGTCGTCCATCGAGCGCTTTCTGTCCCACAGGTTCTTTCTTTACCTCGGCCGGATTTCCTACAGTTTCTATCTCGTGCACATTCCTGTCGTGATCGTCATCGGTTCACGGCTGACGACGAACACGGTGCCGATGAACATCGCCGGCGCCGCGGCCTGCATCCTGACGTCGATGGCGGTGGCGACCGTGATGCAACGCCTCGTCGAGGAGCCATCCCAGGAGCTCGGGCGTCGATTCGCAAAATCGGTCGATCGCGCGCTGTTCTGATCATTGCTCCCCGGCACCGGGCGTCGTACTCTCGCGGTGCGCAGACCGGATTGATCGCAGGCCGTGTCGCACGCACGCAGCGGTCCGGACGGTACACGCTGCACAATGGTCGTATCGTGGGCTCGTGACAGGCCGTAGCCTCAGAATTGCATCGATCGTCATCGTCGCCGGCGCCTGTCTGGCCGGCTGCTCCCACGACGCCGAATTTCGCTGCCACGAATCAGCGGTGCGGTTCGGATCCCGGCCGCTTTACGACCGCTTCGTCAAAGGCATCCGCCGGCCGCTTCTGTCGATTCCGACCGCCGCAGTCACCAGTCTCGCCGTGCCGTCGGTTCCGGCCGGAACGTTGTGGGTTTCCGCCATCTCCACGAGCGACGCCGGAAAAGACCGGACGTGCCGTGCCCGGTTCGTTCCTGCGGGCGGCGAAAGCCCGCTCCAAGCCGAGACGACGCTCGGCGCCAGGGACGAATGGAGCGAGCTCAGGCTCGAGCTGCCGCGCGCCTATGCGAACGCCACGCTCGAGCTCGAATGCGACCAGCCGTCGGAAGCCGGATGGGCGCAGCCGTACGTGGTTCCAGGTCCGCCTGCGCAGAAGACCGCGGGTCAGCCGCTCGTCGTTCTGCTCAGCCTCGACACGCTGCGTGCGGACCACGTCGAAGGATTCGGTGCACCGCCTGGAATGACGCCGGTGCTCGACGCGCTCGGAAAAGAAGGCCTGCGCGCGACCGAAGCGGCTTCCGAGTTCACGTGGACGCTGCCGTCGCATTTCGTCCTTCTGCACTCGCGTTTCTTCGGCTTTCCGCCGTCGTCGCCCGGTCCGGTCAAAGGCATTGCGCGCCGCCTTTCGGACGCCGGCTTCGTCACGGGGGCATTTACCGGAGGAGGCTTCGTCAGCGCGGCATTCCGCATGAGCTACGGGTTCGATTTCTTCAAGACCTACAACAGTAACGACCTGAAGAAATCCGATCTCGAGACGTTTCCCGAGTCGCTCGAAGATGCGAAGGCGTGGATCACCGCGCGCCAGGACGCTGCCACGTTCGTGCTGCTGCACACGTACGCCGTCCACGATGTGCCGCCAGCCGAGAAGCACTCGATCGGCGCCGGCTTCATTACCGTCGAGGCGGTGCCGCCGGAAAAGAACATCACCGAGGACCGCGATTTCTACGCCGGGCTGGTGCGCTCGACGGACAAGGCCCTGCTTCCGTTTGTCCAATGGCTGAAGGAGCAGAGCGAGCACCGGCCGGTGCTGCTCGTCGTCGTCTCCGACCACGGAGAAGCGTTCGCCGAGCACCGCAACTTCCGCCACGGCGCATCGGGACCGCTGATCACGCTTCACGACGAGATCACGCACATCCCGATGATCTTCTGGTCGCCGGGCAATGTTCGTCCGGGCCGGGAGATGCAAAGCGCAATCGGCCTCATCGACATCGCGCCGACGCTGCTCGGGGCCGCCGGCGTTGCGGTTCCCGCGGACATGCTGGGCCGCGACCTCTGGAAAAACATCGCCGGATCGTGGCGCGACGAGGCTGCCTTCCGCCTGCCGCCGGCGATCGAGCGCCCGACCATCAGCTACAAGGATCCGTCGGAAACGGCTGGCGGCTCGTGGTCGGCCCGCACGCGCGATTTCAAGGTGATCGTGCCTTCGGGCGTGCGTCCGACGCCGGTGGTCACCCAGTACTACCGCCTGCCCGGCGATCCGCGCGAGAAGCACAACCTTGCGCCCGCATACGCCGCCGGCTTTACCGCAGGCGCCGAAGCCATCTGGAATACGCTTCCACTGTTCGACGTGCCGCTCGAGCCGCTCGAGCCGACGCCCGTCTGCAAACAGTGCGGCTGGTTCACGCAGGACGACTATCTCGACGCCATCGATCCGTACATGGACGAGGAGGCCCGGACCGCGGACAAGTCCGGCACCGGTCTGGAAGAGAAGACCGAGGAGCGGCTGAAGAGCCTCGGATACGCGCGCTGACCCCGCGTGACAGTCTGGAACCCGGGGCGGGTTGGCGGCGCGCTGCTCAGTGCTGTCCGAGCAGTCGCAGCACGAACGGAACGAAGAGCTCGGAGTTCACCGGGCGGAAACCGAGCAGCGTGACGGTCAGCGATGCAAAGCCGGCCATGAGCCCGATCTTCGAGAGCCGGCGCAGCGCAGGCGGCGTAGCCGCCGGAAGGATGGCGGGCGAATAACGCCGGTAATGCGTATAGCCGATCACGGCCAGTGCGTTGATGGCGCCCCACGTGAGCACCGGCGCGAAATCGATCGGAGCGACGTAGCGGGCAAAGACCGTGACGCCCATGCAGTGCCAGGCCGTGCTGAACGCGAACGCGGCAAGGATGTTCAGCGACTGGTGCCGCCGGTTGCCGCCGAGCGGAATGTACACGTAACGGATCAGCCAGTTGGTCATCGTTCCGCGCCACGCGCGCCAGAACTGCGCCGGGTTCTCGCTCGTGAGGATCCCGGTGAAGTTCGGCCGGAGCACGACGCCGTACAGCAGCGCGGCGCTTTCGATCGTCGACCAGATTCCGATCAGGAACAACGATCCGCGCACGAAAAGCAGGATCGAGTCGTACCACGTCACGAGCGTGCCGTGCGCGGCGAGCACCTGCTCGAAAGTGATGTCGATCTGGAACGATCCCCACATGGCGAGCTGGCCGAGCACGATCCCTGTTGCCGCTGCGCGGTAGTCGTACGTGCCGGCCCGGTCGAGATTGCGTGCCGAGAACTCGTCGAACGTCTCCGATGCGTAGAACGACGTGTAGAGGAACATGTAGCAGAGGTAGTCGCCGATGCCTGCCGGCGAGCCGCGTCGCATCTCCACGACGAAGCTGATGTGACGCAGCAGGAAATACGCGAACGCGCCCTGCAGCTGCAATGCGATCAGTCCGTTCACGGACCTCTCGAACCACCATGCGCATGTCATCGCGACGAGCACGATGCCCTGCACCGCCGCCACGGCTGCTGCCGAAGCGTTTCGCATCAGGCGCAGCGCCGCGAAGCCGGCGAGCCCGCCGGCTGCAATCAGCAGCACCGACCAGAGCGCGTCGTGCACCACGAGGAAGAACAGACTGATGGCGGTAAGCGCCGTGGTGCGGATTCCGCGCCGAGCGCCGGACAGCGCCAGCCCGGTGGCCGCACAGAAAAGCAGGTGGTCCCATCGCGAAAACAGCGCGAACAGGCCTGCACTCGGGGAACACGCGCTCGTCATGAACACGACGGCGGCGACAGCCGTCGCTACCATCGTCGCAGGGATCGAAAGAGCCGGTGTTGCGCCGTCGTCGCCGCTTTCCCGGGTCCCCATCAGCCGCGAGCAGATCCATGCGAGGACGAACACGAACACGGCAGTCTCCGCGACCTGAACCAGGCCGAGAACCATCCCGCTGCCGCGCACGGGAAGATGATCGAGCAGCACCGCCTGGAGCCGTTCGTTGGAGGGCGTCACCAATCCTTTGAGAATGTCTGCTTCAGCCATCGTTGTAGTCGATTACAGGGAGACGCGTTGCGGATCGCGGCGGCGTATCAGCTCCCGCTCGTCGTGGAATGATCGATATACGCTCGAAACGACGGCATCTCGCGAAGGCGGTCCGCGATCAGCTGTGCGATTACGCGATGACCGTTCGCGTTGGGATGCGCGCGTTCCGCCATGAACATCGAGGTCCCGAATTCGTCGACCGGGCCGTAGCCGCTCTGCGGCGTCGTGAGGAATCGGACACCGAGCGTGGACGGCTGCGGAGGAAGCGGCAGGAATTCGGCGGCATCGTTCTGGTAGTAGCGATAGTCGATCGCTCCCGTCGACGGAACGCCGATGGTCGCAGACAATACACTGTCGCCGGCCTTCTCGTCGCCGTCTGCGCCGTCATCGTGAAGAAGCGCACGGAAGGGAAAGTTTGCGAGCAAAAAAACGTTTCCTTCGACGCGATACGTCTGCGTCGGGTCCGGAACCTTGAGGCGCAGCGTCATCCGCAGCGGCTCCGTGCGCAGGGTCGAGCCGCGCGGTGGCGAAGCGACCGTCGCGGAAAGTCCCAGGTCCCGGGCGCGAGCGTCATCCGCGGCGCGCTTCTGCGTCTCCATCTCGGCTACGAGATCCAGGAAAGGAATTGCCATCTTCTCCGCAGCCTTTCGCGATCCGGTGACGGCGTCCGTCTTCATGAAGTCGGTGTTGAGAACGAGAAGATCGGCTCCTTGTTCGTGGACCAGGGTATTGACCGCAATGACTGTATCTTCGATCTGCGTAATGGGGACACGACGGCAATAATGGTAGAGCTCCAGCTCGGGCTGGCAGCCCGGGCTGTAGGTCTGTGGCGGCGGCGCCGGAGCGGGCCCGAGCAACCGGTACAGGTTCGTATCGACGAGCTTCTGGGCAGCGCTGCGCAGCGTGCGCGTCACCGGACCGCCGAGCTTTCGAAAGCGTTCCTCGTCGGTGACCATTGCCGGGAAGAACTGATCGTTGGTCCCATGGCCCATGATCACTAGGTCGGGATTGAGGGGAAGCCCGCGCACTTGCAGGAAACGCCGGCCCTGCACCCAGCTCCATCCGGGAACGCCGGTGTTGATGACCTGGAAATCGCGGCCCGGATAGCGGCGGTGCAACTCCTCGAGCAACTGGTTCGGATACGTGTCGGGCTGATCGACGTTGAAGCCGAACGTGATCGAATCTCCGACGCAGAGAATCCTGTAGGTGGTCTTCGTTGCCTTCTCGAGCTCCGGTCCGCGAAATCCCCTCGAGTTGTTGTCGATGGACCACGTTGGCGTCTGGCCGAACGGACGAGGATTGACCGGCTGGACTTTGTGGACAGAGGGCGTGTTGCTCCAGAGAAGCTCGGAGTCGGCGCTGAGAGGCGCGGGATTGAGGTCGAGCGTGGCCAGCGTGTGGGAGATCGTGTCTTTCGTCTCGTCGCCGGAAGATTTTTTGAGCGGCGGCAGCAAAAGCCCGGCAACGAGCTCGACGAGCAGCAGGATGACGACCGACCCGATGACACTTGCGGCTGCGAGCAGGATCGCGCCGGAGAGCCTTCCGATCCGGGAGGGAGCATTTGTTCGAGTCATCGTTCCATATCGACGTACGCTCGAAACGACGGCATTTCACGAAGGCGATCCACGATCATCCGCGCGACGATCGCATGACCAGCCGCGTTGGGATGCGTGCGTTCCGCCATGAACTGCGAGGTCCCGAATACGTCTACCGGACCGTAGCCGCTTTGTGGTGTCGGGAGAAGTCGGACACCCATCGTGGACGGAAGCGGAGGGAGCGGCAGGAATTCCGCAGCATCGTTCTGATAGTAGCTGTACTCGATCGCTGGCGTCGAATACGGAATTTCCACGCTTCCGGAGAATACACCATCACCGGCCTTCTCGTCACCGTCTGCGCCGTCGTCGTGAAGAGGCGCACGGACGGGAAAGTTCGCAAACACGACGATGTTTCCTTCGACGCGATATGGCTGCGTTCTATCCTGAACCTTGAGGCGCAGCGTCATCCGTTTCGACTCCGTCGGTAAACGCGTGCCTGGCAATGGCGCAGCGACGGTAGCGGAAAGCCCGAGCTCGTTGGCCCGCGCGTCGTCCGCGGCTCGGGTCTGGCGATCGATTTCGGCGACGAGGTCCAGGAACGGGATCGCCGCTGCCTCCGCCGCCTTTCGCGATCCGTCAACGGCGGGAGTTTTCATGAAATCGGTATTGAGAAGCAGCAGATCACTTCCGTGTTCGTGAACCAGGGCATGGATTGCGACGACTGTATCTTCGATCTGCCTGACCGAAACACGATGGCAGTAGTGGTAGAGCTCCAGTTCGGGCTGGCAGCCCGGACTGTAGGTTTTCGGTGGTGCCCCCGGAGCGGTCCCAAGCAGTCGGAAGAGGTTCGTGTCGGCAAGCGTCTCGGCGGCGCTGCGAAGCGTGCGCCATACAGGACTGCCGAGGCTCCGAAAACGCTCTTCGTCGGTGATCATCGCCGGGAAGAACTGGTCGTTGGATCCGTGCCCCATGATCACGAGGTCGGGATCGAGAGGAAGCCCGCGCAGCTCGAGGAAACGCCGGCCCTGCACCCAGCTCCATCCGGGAACGCCGGTGTTGATGACTTCGAAATTGCGGCCAGGATATCGACGCTTCAGCTCGGCAAGCAGCTGGTTGGGGTAGGTGTCGGGCTGGTCGACGTTGAACCCGAATGTGATCGAGTCTCCTTCGCAGAGAATCCTGTAGGTGCCCTTTGCCTTGGCGGCGATCTCGGGCCCGCGAAATCCCCTCGAATTGTTGTCGATGGTCCAGGTCGGTGCCTGACCGAATGGACGCGGATTGACCGGCCGGACGGTGTGGGTGCTCGGCGTGTTGCTCCAGAGAAGCTCGGGGTCGGCACGGAGCGGGGCAGGATTGAAATCGAGCGTGGCCAGGGTTTGCGAGATCGTATCGCCCGACGAATCGCCGGACGATTTTTGCGCAGGCGGCAGCAGAAGCCCCGCGACGAATTCCAGCAGAAGCAGGATTGCGACCGATCCGACGACGCTTGCACTGGCGAGCACGAGCGCGCCCGAAAGCCGACCGATCCGGGAGGAATTCACGTTTCGGTTCGTCATGTCCGGTGCAGCGCCGCGCGAGATCGCAACCTTTCCTAACTCGTTGGTGCCGAGGGGTTCGGCAGCACCAGCTCGCCGGTTCTGATCTTCTTCCAGTCGCTCTCGCTGAACCGGCGCGGTTCGATCGGAATTTTCGCACGCTCCGCGATCCGCGCCGCGATCGCCTCCGGGCTCTCGCCGCCGAGGTTGGTCAGGTACGGGGTCACCGGCCGCGCGAGGGCCCTGTATTCCTGTTCGCGCTGCATGACGAAGCCGAACGGGTTGCGACCGTTGTCGAGGACCTTGATGTTGAATTGCCCGAGACCGAAACCGGAGCCTCCGTATCGCGGCATGCTGAAGTCGAGCACCGTGCGATCGTCGGTGGTCGGCGCGGCGCCGCGCACGAAGTCGGCGAACGCGGCCTCGTCGAAGCGGAAGAACGACAGCAGGTGATCGACGTCGCGGACCTGGCTGAGCGCCATGTCCTGCGCGACGCGCGGCTCGGCAAATCGCTGCTTCAGCCGCTGATAATCGATGCGCAGGGGTTCGCGTCCGCCTATGAGGAGCGCGCAGCCGCTTCGCAGCAGCCACCACATCGAAACGTGGGGGATTTCGTCGGAAAATGCGCGGAACAGGCGGCGTTCGTCGTCGAGTGGCGCATTGGCCGTCGGAATCCACTGCATGATGATCCCGTCCGGCGCGAGGTGCGCCAGCGCATCGCGATAGAATTCCGTCGTGTACAGATTGATCACGCCGGCCGTGAACGTTTCGGGCGGCTCGAGCAGGATGACGTCGTAGACTTCCGACGTGGTCATCAGGTAGTTCCGTCCGTCGTCGATGATGGTGCGGACCTTGGGTTTTTGAAGCACGTTGTCGTTGCTCCAGAACAGCGGCCCGGCCTCGAGCACGTGCGGACTGAGCTCGACGTTGTCGACGCGCTCGAGCTCCTGGTGCGATGCCACCGCCGACAGGCTGTTGCCGACGCCGAAGCAGATGTGCAGGACGCGGCGCGGAGTGCCGGGATGCAGCAGCATCGGCAGGTGGCCGAGAAACAGGTTTACTCCGTAGCTCGAGGTTGCGGCCGTTCCGCGCTGGTCCTCGTAGACGATCGCACGCTGGCCGAAGCTCTCGGCGACGCCGACCGTGTCGGTGGCGCCTTCTTCGTAGAACACCAGCTTCTGGGCCTTGTACGGCAGGAACGTGCTGCGGAAGATGTCGGCCGGCGCGGCGAGGAGTGCGGTCGCGACCAGCGCGGCGGTCGCAACGGCGACGCCCGCACGTCGCGTGGTGCCTTCGATGGCGGCTACCGCCAGCGCTCCGGCGCACGAAAGGCTCAGAAGGACGAGCAGCTTGTGCGTGCCCCACATTCCGAACACCGGGATCAGCACGAATGCGCAGCCGATCGATCCGAGGATCGCGCCGAGCGTATTGACCGCGTAGAGCCGGCCGATTGCCTGACCGACGTCGCGGCGCCCGCTCGCGTACAGCGTTGCTCCGAGCGGAAACAATGCGCCGAGAAAGATCGCCGGCGGCAGCAGCACGATCGCGGCGCGCACGAACATCGTCGTGAGCGAGCGCGCAAACGACGTCACGATGTCGGTGCCGAACAGCCAGCTGCCGAGATCGCCGAGTCTCGGGAACATCAGCACGGCTGCAGCCAGGCTGAGCCCGAGCCCCGCCTGGAACGCGGCGAGCATCCAAAGCGGCCGCCGGCTTCGCGACAGGAACGCGGCATACGCCGCGCTGCCGAGCGCGATGCCGAGCAGGAACGTCACGAGCATCGCCGTGAACGCGTAGGTCGAATTGTAAAGGTAGCGCAGCAGCGCCCGGGTCCAGAGCACTTCGGCCGCGAGCGATACGAATCCTGCCAGGCCCGCGCTCAGCAGGACCAGGCCTGCAGTCGCATCGGAGAGGCGAAGCGCTGGTGCAGGATTGGCGGTCTCATGAATGGGTTTCGTCGCCTCGGGGGCACTGCGGGCGAGCGCAGCGGCGGCGATCGCAAGCATGACGTTGGTCGCGGCGGCAAGACGGTTGGTGCCGGTGATTCCGAGATGCTCGATCAGGAAAAAGCCGCAGAGCCCGCAACCGGCCAGCGCTCCGGCCGTGTTGACCAGATAAAGGATGCCCGCTCCTTCGGCGAGATCTCTCCGCTCGTTCACCCAGTGCTTGACCAGCAGCGTGAACGTTCCGCCCATCAGCGCGGTCGGGAGCAGGAACACCATGGCCGCAAGCAGCGCGCGAATCAGCGAGAACACCGTGTACGACAGGCCGAGATGCGAGATCGCGATATGCAGGGGACGCAGCGCGGCGAGCAGCTCCGGCGCGACCAGCGCGTACAGGCCGATGCCGAGCTCCAGCATCGCGTACAGGTAGAGCGGCCGTCGCACGGCGTCGACTTTCCGGCCCATCAGGTAGCTGCCGAGAGCCAGTCCGCCCATGAACGCCGCCAGCACTGTCGAGACGGCATAGGTCGTCACGCCGAAGATCAGAGAGAGCTGCCTCGTCCAAAGCACCTCGTAGACGAGCCCGGCGGCGCCGGACAGGAAGAAGATGACAAGCAGAAGAAGTGTGCGGACGAGCATCTGCGATGGCTATCAGGCGACAGGTGGGCAGCGCAACTCGCGCTCCGGTTCCAATGCCAGTGCGCGCCGTTGCAGCGGCTCCGATGAAACGTTCATGATGTGCGGTGCTTCTGCGGTGACGAGGGAACTTCAGGCTTACTTCGAGAAGCGCCGCAGAATACGGCTGACGAACCGATCGTCGATGCCGAGCCGCCGCTTGACGAAGTCGTACGCGCGCAGCGCTTTCTTGTCGAGCCAGATGAACGCAGCGCGCGCGCGGCTGTCCTGCGGCCGCGCCCTGTAATCCGTCGAGTGTCGTTCCGGCTCGACGGCTTCGACCGTGTAGTAGTACAGCGCCAGCGACTTGCGCGTGCGTCCGACCGGACAGGTCAGCGGATCGGGATGTCCGTGGAACGAATCCGAATTGGTGCTGAAGATCACGCAGCGGTTCAGCACCGGCAGCACCTTCTCGGTGCAGCCCTTCATCTTGCGGTCCCACAGCTCGAGGTGGCCGCCGTACTCTTCTTTCCAGTCCGGGTTCAGGTACAGCAGCAGGTTCACTCGCCGGGCCCACAGCGGCTGGTGGACGTGCGCGGTGAAATCGGCGTGGATGTTGAGAAAGCCGAGACGCGGAATCTGATGAAGCCCGCCGCCCTCGAGCCCCGGATCCGGAACCAGCCCTTCGATGCCGGTCAGCTTGCTGAGGAAGGCGAGGAAGCGCGGGCTGTTGAACTCGTCGATGATGGAAAGGTGCAGCGGCGGGATGCACTCGCGCTTGTTCTGGCCGAGCTTCTTCTCGCTCACGTGCCGGTACTGGATCCATTCTCCCGAATCGGCCGACGGGAAATCTTCGACGGCGCGCTTCGCGATCTCAGGCGAGATCAGGTTTTCGAGAATGATGTGGGGAAACGGATGGTCGTTATCGTAGCGGCGGGTGAGCTCGGGAAGCTGGGCCTCCCATCGGGCGTAGTCGAACAGCGGCTGCTCGCCTGCAGGACCGGCGCCGGTGTCGTCGTCAGCTCGTGCCGTGGATTCGGAAGTCATCGTGTCCCCTGCCGCCGACTGATCTAACTCATTCCGGCGTCTTGTCCGGGCCTCGCGCAGAGTCCGCAGAGACGAGCCCGATGCCGAGAACCTGCCGGCCCTCGCCAAGCGCGTACCGCTCGATGCCCGCGATCGTCTGCGCCCCCGACTGCCCCAAAAGTGAGGCGCCCCATCCGATGATCCAGCGGATTCTCGCGGGATCTCGTTGCGGGAGGTTCCCGCGTCCCGAGGTTATGACGGCCTGCAGCCCGGATGGCAAGGTGCGAAAGGGCCCGGCGGGAGCTTTTTCGGCTCCGTTGCTGATGGGTACCCGTGGTGCACCGGGGCACGGACCGCCCGGGTTACGGGCGGCTCAATGGTGATGCTTGCCCTGCGAAAACAGCGACATGACGCGGCTTACCAATGTATCCGACAGGCCGAGGTTTCGCTTGACCCATGCGTAGGCGCGCAGCGCGACGTTGTCGAGACGCACGAGCAGGCGCTTCATCGGCGGATCGACCGGCCGGGCGTAATAGGTGGTCGCGACCGGCAGCGCGTCGGCGGCCTCATCGACGGTGTAGTAGTACCACTGCAGGCTCTTGCGGCTGCGATCGTCCGGGCAGGTCAGCGGATCGGGAAAGCCATGCAGAGCGTTCGGAGTGTTGAACAGCACGGCATGGTTCAGCAGGCACGGCACCGTCGCCTTGACGGTGTTCATCTCGAAGTCCCACAGCTGAAGGGTTCCGCCCCACGAAAGATCCCAGTCGTCGTTGAAATAAAGGATCAGGTTGCAGCGCCGCCGCCACGTCGGGTTGTGCCGGTGCATCGTGAAATCGGTATGCACGTTGAGGAACCCACCGGTCCACGCCTGGTGCATTCCTCCACCTTCGATCTCCGGATCGGCAAGCAACCCGTCGATGCCGGTCATGCGGCTGATCAGTGCGAGGAAACGCGGAGAATTCATCTCGCGGATCACGTCGGCGATGATCGGCGGGAAGTCGTCCCACCGGTCGGTGCTCGCCTTGTTCTCGTTGACGTGGCGATAGCGGATCCAGTGCGAGTCGAGCTCGGTCGGAAACACGCGCGCAACTTCGCCGGCAGCAGCGGGAGACAGGAAATTCTCGAACGCGAGATGCGGGAACGGCTTGCCCGCCTGATACTTCCCGGCCAGCTCGTCGAGCTCGGCTTCGTAGCGGTCGTAATCGAACAGTTCGAGGCGGGTCTGCCTGTCCGCCGTCGCAGTCGCGTTCGCGTTCGCGTTCATCGCCCCGAGTTATGACGGCCCGGGCCGATCATCGCAAGGCGCTAACGCGAGGCAAGGCGCCAAAGCAGGCCCGACCTCCGGGCTCCTGCCGCCTCGTTGTTTCGAGGGTTTCCTTCTCATATTGGAGGCCGGTCGGTGCCTCCGACGCGCACTTCTGTTCGAGCCTTCCATGACCGTCTCCAGCAAAACCGCCAGACCCGAATCGTCGGACGATGCCGTCGGCACTGGCGGCCTGGCCGTTTCGGGCTGGGGCGCGCGTCCGCATACCGGCGTCTATCTTGCCCTGCTGCTGACGTCGTCGGCGCTGCTTTGTCTCGAGGTTTCGCTGACCAGGTTCTTCTCGTTCACGATCTGGTACCACTTCGCATACCTGACCATCAGCGTCGCGCTGCTCGGTTTCGGATCGACGGGAGCGATCGTCGCGGCGTTTCCGAATTTCGTGGCACGGCGCGGCGAGCGATTCCTCGCAGCGGCTCTCGCCGTTGCCGCCGTGGTCACGATCGCCGGAATTTCGTTTCTCGCCGAGTTCCCGATCGAGGTGGAAAACCTCGTTCACAAGCCGCTCAAGTTCTCGATCAGCCTGCTCGTGTATTACGTCGTGGTCGGCGCTCCGTTCCTGCTGTCCGGATTTGCCGTGAGCGTGCCGTTTGCCGCGTATCCCGGCGCGATGGGACGCCTGTACTTCTGGGATCTGCTCGGCGCCGCAGCAGGCTGCGCGTTCGCGGTGTGGTTCATCGAGGCCTTCACGGTTCCCGGCCTGATCTTTGCGGCGGCAGGAGCGATGCTGCTGGCGGCAGGCGCCGTCGCATGGTCCGGCGGACGAAGCGGTGCCTGTGCGCGACTCGTCGCGGCCGGAGTTCTCGTCATCGTGCTCGCCGCTCCCGCCGGACGACATCTTCCGGTCGCGGTCACCAGCTCGAAGCATCTCGCGACGCTTTCCGTCAGTCCTCCCGGAACGCCGCCGTTCGAACAGCGCACGGACCGGATGTCGAAATGGACGGCGATCAATCGAGTCGATGCTTTCGGATGGGCGACGCCGAGCACGAAGTCGTGGTGGAGCGGGATTGGAGTGGGCACCACGTATCATGGCGAGCCGCCGCCGGTCTGCCGCCTGACGTACGATGGAAGCAACGGCTCGGATGTCTACGCGTTCCACGGCGACATCGATCGCGAGTTCGAGATCCTCGACCATCATCTGCTGACCCTTCCGTATCTCGTGCTCGACAAACCGAACGTCGTCGCGATCGGCGTCGGCGGCGGCATCGACCTGTTCAACGCGATCAAGCACCACGCGCGGCACGTGACCGGCGCTGAGCTCCAGCCGGAAACCGTAAAGCTCCTTCACGACCGGCTGCGCGACTTCACCGGCGGCTTCTATGACCGCGACGACGTGACGCTCGTCCCCGGAGAAGGACGCCACTTCATGCGTCGCTCCAGCGAGACGTTCGATCTCGTGCAGATCACTGCCGTGGATACGTTCGCGGCGCAGGCGGCTGGCGCCTACGTGCTCGCCGAGAGCTATCTCTACACGGTCGATGCCATGAAAGACTACTTCCGCCGGCTCTCGCCGGACGGAATCGTCACGATCGTGCTCGGCGACCTGACGCCGCCGGGCGAGCTGCCGCCGCTGATCACGCGGCTCGCGATGATCGGCGTGCGCGCGCTCCAGCAAACCGGTGTCCGCGATCCCGGCGCCAACATCCTCGTGGTCGGATCGAGCACCGAGGGCCAGTTCGCACAGAACGAATCGGTGATGATCAGGAAGACTCCGTTCACGCCGGAGGAGATCGCGCGGGTTTCCGGATTCGTGCGCGACAACGGGTTCCGGATGCTCTACGCGCCGGGGATGGCCGACTCGCCGATGGCGGCGATCCTCGGGCCCGACGAAGAGGCGCGCCGGCGCGTAATCGACTCGTCGATGTTCGCGATCGATGCCACGTACGACACCAATCCGTTCTTCTACAACGTTGCGCGCTGGAAGAATCTCGCGACCGACAGCGGGATCTATTTCATCATGCCCGGATCGTTCATCGGGCAGGTCGTGCTGCTGCTGATGGTCGTGCAGTCGACGCTGCTCGGAGGCGTGCTCGTGATCGGGCCGCTGCTGCTTGGCGCGCGCTCGGGTCTCGGCGAGCGCGGCGTCGCGGGCTACCTCGCGTACTTCCTCGCGCTCGGCGTCGGCTTCATGTTCATCGAGATCAGCTTCGTGCAGACGTTCGTGCTGTTTCTCGGCTCGCCGACCCACGCGCTTTCGGTCACGATCTTTTCGCTGCTGCTGTTCTCGAGCCTCGGAAGCCTTCTGTCGGGGCGCTTCGCGGCGCGGCCGGAAGCGGCGCTGCGCCGGCTTGCACCGGCGCTTGCGGCGATCGTCGTCGTCTACACGTTCGGCCTGCCCGGGATGTTCGATGCAGCGCTCCATCTCGAGCTCGGCGCCCGCATCCTGATCGCAGTCGCTGCGCAGATGCCGATCGGGCTGCTGCTCGGAATGTTCATGCCGCTCGGAATCACCTGCATTGCACGCGAGCATCCGCGCCTGGTGCCGTGGGCGTGGGGGGTCAACGGCGTCGGATCGGTCACGGCGACCACGCTCGCCGTGCTGATCGCGATGTCCGCGGGCTTCCGGACGGTTTCGCTCCTGGCTGCGGCCATCTACCTTGCCGGCACGGCGATCCTGCTGCGGTCGCGCGCGAGCCGGCAGCGCGAAGCGCGCGACGTGCGATGAGCGAGCCCGAACGGCCAGCGTTCAGCGAAATGGGCGTCTCGGACTTTACCGAGGTGCAGTCGCCGGGCCTCGATCCCGAGCCGGAACAGCCGGCGGATCGCGAACAGCCTGCGCTTCGCGAAGACCTCACGGCAGCGAAGCCGGTCGCTCGCGTGGAGTCGCTTCACAGCGCGCACCATGTCGCCCGCCGCGCATGGTACGGCCTGCTGACGCAGGCGGTCGACAAGGTTCTGCCGGTCCTGATCCTTCTCTATCTTGCGCGTGCGCTCGGCCCGGCCGAGTTCGGCATCTACTCGTTCGTGATCGCGTACCTGGCGTTCTTCCAGATCGTCTCGGACTACAGCATCGATACCGTGCTCGTGCGCACGATGAGCCAGGATCCGGCCGAGCGCGATGCGCTGCTGCATGCCGGCCTCGCCCTGAAGCTGACGATGGCGATGATCTCGGTCGTGCTGTCGGTTGCGCTGGTCGGCGTCGCATCGAATCACCAGACGCCGCCGGGCCTGATGCTGGTGGCTGCGCTCAACCTGCCGACGGCGCTCGGCGGTGCGTATCGTGCGTGGCAGCGCGCGCGCCTCGAGATCGGTGCGCTGTTCGCGCAGGCTGCGCTGCGGGCGGTGCTGCTCGCGATCGGTGTCGTGCTGGCGGTTCGCAGCGGCAGCAGCCTGCCGTCGATCTTCGCGGCGATGTCGGCCGCCAATCTGCTTACGTTCGTACTGGTCGCGTTCGCGCTGCGCGGCGAAGTCGCGCCGCGCATCCGTTTCGATTTCGAGCGCTGGCGGCGGCTTGCCGGCGGTGTGGTGCCGCTCATGGTCAACGCGTTCGCGATGACCGTCAGCCTTCGCATCGGGCAGATCCTGCTGATGTCGCTGCGCGGCCCGGTCGACGTCGGCCAGCTCGGCGCCGCGTCGCGCGTGACCGAGGCGTTCACGCTGCTTCCCGAAGCTCTGATGATCAGCGTCTATCCGCTGATGGCGGGCCTGCACGCGCGCGAGTCTCCGCAGCTGTTCGAAACCGCCGAGCGCTCGACCCGTTATCTCGTCGCGGCGACCGGCATTCCGGTCGTGCTGTGCGCGGCCGGCGGCGACCTGATCATGCGCCGGCTGTTCGGACCCGCGTTCGCCGAAGCCGGCGTGATCCTGTCGCTGCTGGCGTTCACGGCGCTGTTCAGCGCGACCGGCACGGTGATCCTCAATCTTCTGGTTGCAACCCACAGCGAGCGTGCGCTGTCGCGCAACACGCTCGCGTTCGCCGCGGTCGGCGCGGTGACGTCGTGGTTCGCGATCTCGCGCTACGGCGCCGTCGGTGCGGCGGCCGCCACGCTCGCGACCAGCGCGGCGTCGCAGCTGTCGCTCGCGATGATCGCACCGACGCGTCGCTACGTTCGCGCGTCGCTGCGGTCGGCGCTGCGGCCGTTTGCGGCGGTTGCGATCGCGGTGGTGGCCGCGCACGTGGTCCGGCTCGACGGCTGGGCGTCGATGGCGTTTACGCTCGTCGTCTACATCGCCGCCGTCGCCGGCCTTCGCGTCTTCGGTGCCGCTGAGTGGCGCCTCCTGCAGTCGCTGCTGGCGCGGCGGGGCACGGCCTGACTGCCGGGTTTCGGGTCCGCAGGCGGGCCGGCTTGCCTGTGACCGGTCCACGTTGTTTGTGGAGACTGCGCCGCCTGGGGCCGCACCGATGATCCGCACCGCACTGTCCAGCATTCCGGGTTCCCCGGCACACGACCTCAGCTTCGAGGACGCGCTGACGTGGCTGGCCACGGCCGACGAAACTCCCGACGAGCTGCTGTGGATGGACTGCGGTGCGCCCGCTCCCGACGAGCTCGAGGCGCTCGAGAAGACGCTCGGCCTTCATCCTCTTACAGTCGAGGACCTGACCCACCGCAATCAGCGCGCCAAGCTCGAGGAGTATCCCGGCTATCTGTTCCTCGTCGTGCACTGGTTCGCGAGCGCGGACACGACCGCTCATCCGCACGAGCTGCACTTCATCGTCGGTCGCAACTGGATCGCGACGATCTACGACGATCGCCGCATTCTTCCGGTCGAAGAGGCGTGGCAGGCGTTCCTTCGCGGGCACGCGCGCGAGCCGCATGGCGCCGACGGCGAGCTCTACCGGCTGCTCGATCATCTCGTCGACAGCCACGCGCCGATCCTGGCAACCATCGAAGACCGCCTCGAGCATCTGAGCATCCAGGCGAGCCGGGGCGACGGGATGCAGGGCGACATCGGCAGGGTCGTGATCGTGCGCCGTGCGCTGATGCGCGTACGCCGCCAGCTCGCTCCGCAGCGCGACGTGATCGGCGCGCTGTCGAGGCGCGAGCACGGCTTCATCTCGCAGAAGTCGCTGTTTTATTTTCGCGACGTATCCGACCACATCCACCGCGAGTACGAATCGATCGAGTCGCTGCGCGAGCTCGCGCAGAGCGTGATGGAAGTGCAGCTGGCGCTGGTCGAGCGCCAGCAGAACCAGGTGATCCAGCGCCTGACCGTGCTGTCGACCATCTTCCTGCCGCTCAATTTCCTCACGGGGTTCTTCGGCATGAACTTCGCGCACCTGCCGTTCGACGACGACCGCCTGCTGATGCTGGCGATCGCGGCGATGGCGCTGCTCCCGACCGTGTTGCTTCTGTGGTTCCGCAGGAAGGGCTGGTTCGGAGGCTGACGCCCCGTTCGAGCAGGAAGAGCGAAGGAATCCGGCGCTCGCGCGTCAGGGTATCCCATGGCCAATCAGCTCAAGACGATCTTTCTGCTGGGGGTTCTTTCGGCGCTGCTCATCGGCATCGGGCAGGTGCTTTCGCCGGGCAACACGACGCTGTTCGTCGTCATGGCTGCCGTCATGAACCTCGGAGCCTACTTCTTCAGCGATCGCGTCGTGCTGCGCGTCTCGGGCGCGCGCGAGGTCAGCGTGGCCGAAGCTCCGGACCTGCATGCGATCGTCGATGAGCTCGCGCGCGCGGCGGGAATCCCCAAACCAAAAGTCTGCATCATCGACCAGCAGCAGCCGAACGCATTCGCCACCGGACGCAGCCCGGCACACGGCGTGGTTGCGGTGACGCGCGGGATCCTCGACCTGCTCGACCGCTCGGAGCTGCGCGCGGTGCTCGCGCACGAGATCGGCCACGTCGTCCACCGGGACATCCTGATTTCGTCGATAGCAGCCGTCATGGCGACGGCAATCGGCTACGCGGCGCAGTCGCTGATGTTCGCAGGCCTGTTCGGCGGCCGGCGCAGCGACGACGACGACAGCTCGGGCGCGGGAGGTCTGCTGCTGATGCTGGTTGCCCCGCTTGCGGCCACGCTCGTCCAGCTCGGCATTTCCCGCTCGCGCGAATATCTCGCCGACGATGCCGGCGCAGAGCTTTCCGGCGATCCCGACAAGCTCGCCGCTGCGCTCGGCAAGCTCCAGCACTACGCCGAGCGCATCCCGGCCGATGTCGCGCCGGCCACGGCAAGCCTGTACATCGTCAACCCGCTGTCGTCGGTGCAGGCACGAATGGCGAAGCTTTTCTCGACGCACCCTCCGATCGAGGAGCGCATCGAGCGGCTGCACGAAATGGCCCGCACGCCGCACGCACGCCCGAGCCGCTGATGCACGGGGCGGGCCCGAATTGATCCGCACCACTGCGACTCTGTACCTGTGCGCGGGTTTGCGACAGATTCGCCGGACCGATGCGCGTGAGGATCCCCTCAGACGACGGGCCCGGCATCTCCGATCGCGGCGGACGGCGACATCGCCGCGACTGCGTCGGCGATCACCGCAGGCTGCGCAGCATGCGGCGCGCTGCGACGTCCGTTCTGGCCATGCTGCTGGCCGCGCGCGCCGGTGGGATTGCCGCGGCCGCCGACAAACCGCCGGCAACGCGGCTCGTGGTCGAGATCATCGTCGACCAGCTTCGCGGTGATCTTGCGCTGCGCTCGCGCGATCGCTGGTCGAGCGGAGGATTTCGCCGCCTCTACGAGCAGGGCGCGGTGTTTTCCGACGCCCATCACGGGCACGCCAATACCGAGACGATCGTCGGACATGCCACGCTCGCCACCGGCGCCGATCCATCGGTGCACGGAATGGTCGGCAACGTCTGGCTCGATCGTGCCAAGGGCGATCCTCATTACAACATCGAGGATTCGGCCTCCGAGATCGTCGGCAGCGACAGCAGACCCGGTCCCGGCAAAGACGGCGACAAAGGCGACAAGGCGGGCGCGGCGACCGGAACCAACGGCCACGCCGACGTCAGCAAGCCGTGCCGCGGTCGCTCCCCGCAGACGATGCTCGCGCCGACGATCGCCGATTCGGTGGCTCAGGCCGGCCGCGGCAAAGCGAAGGTCTTCGCCGTCTCGCTGAAAGACCGGGCGGCCGTGCCGATGGGCGGCCATACCGGAAAGGCGCTGTGGATGTCCGACGCCACCGGGCAATTCGAGTCGAGCAGCTACTACTATCCCGATCGCAAGCTCCCGGCCTGGGTGGTGAGCTGGAACAAGGCGCATCACGCCGATCATTACGACGGAAAGTCGTGGAAGCTTCTGCTGCCGGCGAAGACCTATCGCTTCATCGGCAAGGATGACCAGCCGTGGGAATCGCCGCCGGCCGGAATGACGCGCACGTTTCCGCACCGCTTCGACCGTTCGCGCCTTGGTGACGGATTCTATCCGGCGCTCGAAGCAAGCCCGTTCGGCGATGACCTGCTCGTGGATTTCACGCGTGCACTCATCCACTCCGAGCATCTCGGCCACGATTCGGTCGTCGATTATCTGTCGGTATCGTTCTCGTCGAACGACTACATCGGGCATCGCTACGGGCCCGACAGCCTCGAGATGGAAGACGAGGTGCTGCGCATCGACCGCAGGATCGCCGAGCTGATGAAGGCAGCCGACGACGCCGCCGGAAGCGGGCACACGCTGTTCGTGCTGACTGCCGATCACGGCGTGGCCGAGCCTCCCGAGGAGCTTGCCGCACAGAAGATCGACGGCGGACACATCCTGCTGTCGGCGGCCGAGAATACCGCCGCCGCGGTCAAGATCGCCAAACGCGTCGGGACGGGCTTCATCCGGCGATGGCCGCCGTACATCTATCTGGATCGCGACGCCCTGCTTTCGCACGGGATCGAGCCCGAAGCCGCGGAACGGTCGGTGGCGGCCGAGATTGCGAAGCTCCCCGGCGTCGCATTCGCGTTCACGCGCGGCGACATCCAGGGCGGGAAACTTCCCGATACGCTGGTCGCGCGCTCGGCCGCGCGAAGTTTTCATCCCGAAAGGTCCGGCGACATCCACGTCGTCGCGAAACCGGGCTGGCAGATCTCGTTCGAGCTTCCGACCTCGAGCCAGTTCGCGACCGGACACGGAACACCGTGGGACTACGACACGTTCGTTCCGCTGATCTTTTGCGGGCCGGGCGTTCCGCACGCGGTCATCGATCGAAGGGTCGACGCCACCGATGTCGCGCCGACGATTGCCGCGCTCATCGGCGTGCCGGCGCCGGCGCGCGCAACCGGCGACGTTCTTGCGGAGGCGGTCCGCAAGGCGCCGCACCGCTAGCGTCGGCGCAGTCTTCGAAAGACGAGAAGGTGGCCGATCCACGCGACCTGCACGAGCACGGTCGGCAGCCAGACGAACGGCGCCGTCGCGACGATCGCGTTGGCCGGATCGTTCGGAAACAGGCGAATCGGCAGCGGCGCCGACAGCATCGCAATCGTCATGATCACCAGCAGCAGGAACAGCCCGAGCAGATTCCACATCAGGAGGACGGCTCGCGGCGGCTCGTACCATGACGCCCACAGCGCGACCGCGGCCGCGAGGATCCCGGTCAGGATGTCGTAGTTCATCCCGTCGAACGTCATCTGCACGGGCAGCACGCCGTCAAAGCTCAGCTGGTACAGGATGAGCTCGAGCGGCAGGCGAAACACGTGGATGCCGACCAGCATTGCCGTCGGCAGCGATCGTGCGAGCAGCAGGCCGAAGCGCGAGAATGCGACCACGGTCGACAGGATCAGCGACGAGCCCACCAGCAGGAGGAGCGGCGGAGGCCGGCGATCGAACTGCTCGAGGATGCCGCTGGCGGCAACGAGCCACGTGAGCGCAAGCCAGCCTGCAAGCGAGATCGCGACCGTCGCGGTCCGCCGCGCGGCGACGCGCTGGTTGTCTCCCGCCCGCTGCGATGCGATCGGCACGAGGCCGACGATCGCGACGGTGACGACCGTGACGAGGGTAACGAAGCCCACGACGGCAACGTTCGATGGTGCGGCGGTCGCGAGAAGGCTCATCGGTCTTTCCTGTGGACTGGTTCGAATCGCATCCGGTTAATGTTCCCTCGCCGGCTCAGCGCCGGACGCGGCGTCCACAGAATCGTTGCGCTCGAGCACGAGGACGCGGTCTTCGCCCGGCGGAAGCCAGCGCGTGAAGCGGCGCGAATCCGCTTCGCGATATCCGTCGAGCGGACCGTATGCGAGGATCCAGCGGTCGTCGATCACCCACCACCAGCTTTTGCGCGACTGCGGCTGTCCGCGACGCGCCTCGACGTCGGTCGGAGATGTCCTGAGCTCGTCCGCAAGTCGTTCCCCGTTGTACTCGACGCCGCCGTCGATGCTGCGAGCGGTGACTCCGCGGGCTTCGAGCGCGCCTAGCAGATCCCAGCGTGCACGGTTTCGCTCCATGTAATCGTGCGTACCGGCGACCGAGTACAGCGCGACGGCCGCGAGCAAGGCTGCAAAAGCACCGCCCGCGCGAAGCGGTCCGGCGAGCGCGACGACCGCCGCCATCGCGAGCGGGACGAGCACGATCAGGTAGCGGTCGAAGAAGTAGTGAGACTGCGTGAGCGTTCCGAGCGCCGACAGCGCGAACGCCGCCACGCAGAAGACCGCAACGCGACGCCGGCCGCCCGCATCGACGGCGCGGTCGCTGGCGTCATGCTTTGCATCCGCTCGCCCGAACGGCGCCGCGGCGAGGCGCGAAACCAGAAGCGCCGCCGAAGCGAGCGACGCTGCGGTCAGCGCGACATGAAACAGCACGCCGGCATCGCCATCCGGCCTGTGTCCGAGAAACTGAATGTCGCGTGTCGTCCACGGGCCGATCCAGAAATCCCCGAGCATGTTGCTCAGGTAGAACATCGTCGCGCCTTCGCGTGCGTAGAGATACGCCGCTGCAGCGCCAAGTGCCGCAAAGCTGAGCGAGAACAGCCGACGCTGGCGGACGCCGGCAAGTCCGATGACCGGTGCCCACGGAAGCAGGAAGAACCCGAGCGTCGCGAGACCGCGAAACGACGCGTTCGCGACCGTGAGCCACGAGACCCCGGCTGCCTCGCCGATCTTGTTGTGGACAGCCAGCGGCACGACAGGCGACGTGACAGCCCAGATGACATACGCCGCGGCGGCAACGAACGGCACGATCGCGGCCGCCGCCGCATCCTGGGCACGATCGCGAAGACGAGCCGTGCGCGGCGCAGTGGCGACGGCTGCAAGTGCCGCCGCGGCAGCGATCCAGACGCCGTGCTGGCGGACGAGGAACGCCGCGGCGCATACGGCTCCCGCCGCCAGCAGCCCGGGCCGCGACCCGCTGCGAAACGCCCTCGCATAAAGCCATGCGGACATCGTCGCGAGTGCGGCGAACGGAACGTCGGTCATGAACGTGAAAGAAAGATTGAACCACAGCGGAGAGAACGCGACGGTCGCGGCGCCGGCTGCGGCGATCCGCATGCCGTGCTCGTCCGTCCCGCTATCTGCCGCAGGGCCGGCCTCGCGCAGCAGCGCGTATGTGGAAAAGATTCCGATCGCGGACACCGCGAGCGTCGTCAGGCGCAGCAGCTCGTAAGAAAATCCGGACAGCTTGGCGAACAGCGCGCCGTAGGCCGCCTGGAATACGAGGCTCGCGCCGGTCCACGGCAGGAAATCGAAGCCGCGGCCTTCGCAGATCGAGCGCACGACGTGCGCGTAGGCCCAGTCGTCGCTGAGAGGAAATTCACCGCCGGTGCCGACCGCAAATACTGCGGCCAGCCACAGCGCGAACACGGCGAGGAGAAGGACACCGCTCGGCCGCATCGTCCGGTTGTACGCGAGCCGGACCCGTCCGGCTACCGGGCGCCCGTCTCCCGTTCGATGCGCCGCACGGACTAACGCGATGGCCGGGGATCGCGGCAGAACGCGAGCAGATCGAGCGCGCGATCGACGGCGTCCTGCTCCGAGAAATCCTCGGGGAGGACAGGCGCCGCGCCTTCAGGCTTGGCGTGCCGCCGCACGAGACGCGCGAGGCGGGCAAACGCGAATTCCACGACGCGCCGCGGAAGCAGGTTACGGATGCCGAGCGGATCGAGGCGCAGGATCCTTTCGACCGCGCGCCGGCGACCTTCCTCGAACTGCTCGACTTTCTCGTTGCCGTGGATGCCGCGGATCGTAACGTCGGAAAACACGGCGCGAAGCTCGGCGTCGAGCTCGCCGGCCGTGTATTCGCGCACATGGTACGGATTTTCGGAGACAGTGCGCAGCCGGTTCGGCGTCGTGACGACGAGCGTTCCACCCGGCGCCAGCCTGTCGGCGAGCGCATGCAGGAACGGCAGGGGATCGTGGATGTGCTCGATCACCTGGAAACAGAGCACGACGTCGAAGCGGTCGGAAAACGCAGCCGGATGCGCGAGATCGACCTGTTCGAAAGTCAGGTTCGGCCGTCCGGCTGTCCACAGCCGGCGGCATTCGCGGATCGCATCTTCGGAGTAGTCGACTCCGGTGACCGAGCTGGCGTCGGCTGCAAGAAGCTGGGTCCCGAATCCCTCGCCGCACCCCGCATCGAGAACCGTCCGCCCGCCAACCAGCCGCTGCGCCACGCGGTACGCAGCGATGTGCCGCGCATAGTCGTACTCGAATCCTTCGCCCCAGCCGGGCCTTTCGCCGGTGAACGCGTTCGCACCCTCCGCTGAGCCGACCATGGATAGCGGGTTTGTACGGGAGCCACTCCGGACCGGCAAGGCGGTCCGGCGCTGGAGGTGGTTCTTGGTTCGCGTCGGACGATGTGCTTAACTCGCCGCGCGCCGTGCGGGAGGCGTTTTCATCTCGAGCTCCCGGCTCCGGCACACGAATGGGATCAGACCACCCTCCACCAAGTTGGCGCCAGCTCCTTCCCGGTTTCGAGGTGCGCGAAGTCGCGCCTGCGCCGCCGGAGACGGCCGTCGATTCCGCGCGCGCGACCAGTGATGCGCTGGCTTCCGCCGGCTTCGAGCAGTTTGCGCGCGGCGCTGCCTCCGAAGGCCGCTCGCTGACGCTGCTGGTCAACGACAACCATCGATACACGGACACGCGAAGCTTCATCGAGGCCGTGCTTGCCCTGCTCGACAGCCGCCTTGCCGGGGAGCGCGTGCCGCCGCTTCGGGTCCTCGTCGCCGCCGGAAGCCATGTGGCGGACGATGCCGAGCGCCGCGCACACGAGAGCGCGATCTTCGGCGAGCACGCGTCGCGCCTCGCGGAAGTGGCCTGGCACGACGCGCGAAGCGAAACCGGTCTTCGCACCGTCGGCAACATGACTCTTCACGCGTGGATGGCCGAGGCCGGTTTCTACCTGGCGTGCGGCAGCATGGAGCCGCATTACTTCGCGGGCATCACCGGCGCGCACAAGACGCTGACCGTCGGCGTGATGTCGATGGAGAGCCTGCGTGCCAATCACGAGCACGCGCTGTCGCCGGCCGCGCGTCCGCTGCGGCTCGACGGCAATCCCGTGCATGTCGGCATCGTCGATGCACTGGCCGATCTCGAGGATTCGGGGGCGCGCCTTCTCGCCGTCAACCAGGTGATCGTCGGCGAGCGCATCGTCGGAGTGACGGCCGGTCATCCGCTCGAAGCGCTGATCCAGGGACTTCAGATCGTACGCAGTTGTTTTGCCGCCGAGCTCGACGCCGAAGCCGACCTCGTCGTGGCCGAAGTGAAGCCGCCGCTCGACCGCGACTTCTACCAGGCCGACAAGGGCATCAAGAACACCGAGTTCGCGGTGCGCGCCGGCGGCGTGCTGCTGCTCGAAGCGAAATGTTCCCACGGCGTCGGCATCGATCATTTCGTCGAGCTGCTGCGCGCTGCGCCGACCGCCGAAGAAGCCCGTGCGATCGTCGAGTCGCGCGGCTACCGGCTCGGCGATCACAAGGCGGTACGGCTGAGAGCCCTGACCGATGAGCGCGGCGTACACGTCGGTCTGGTCGGCAGCAGCGTGCCGATTGATCTCGCCGGCGTGCTCGGCGTGCGCATGTTCGCCGATCGCGCCGACGCGGCGCGCTGGGCGCGCGAAGTGCTTGCTTCGGAGACATCGCCGGCAGGTGCGGAGGCCGGCCGCGCGGTGGTCGTGCACGATGCCGGCAACATCGCGCTCGAAGTGCGCTGAGCAGCGCTCATGCCGGCCGCTGCGGATCCTCGATGGCTCGCCCGCACCCGGGCGCCGCGCGGAACGTCGTCGCTGACGCGAGCGCAAGACGCCGACCTGGTTGCCGGCTACCTGCAGGATGCAGCCCGATATCCCGGCGGCCACACGCGTGAAGTGTGTTTCCCGGAAAACGAAGCCGACGTCGCGGCACTCGTCCGCGAGGGCAGGCCGCTGCTCGTCGTCGGCGCGCAGTCTTCGCTGACCGGCGGCGCGACGCCGCACGGCGAGACGGTGGTCTCGACGGCCCGGCTTTCTGTGATGCGCGACTGGACGTCGAGCTCGGTGTGCGCCGGCGCGGGCGTCGTGCTGCGCGATCTCGACGCCGCGTGCATCGAGCGCGATCTCTACTTTCCGCCTGTGCCGACGTACGACGGCGCGACGGTCGGCGGCGTGGTCTCGACCGACGCCGCCGGCGCGGCGACGTTCAAGCACGGGACCGTCCGTCGGTGGGTCGACCGGCTCACGCTGGTGCTCGCGTGCGGCGAGGCTCTCGACGTCGAGCGCGGGCACGTGACCGCGCATCCCGACGGATGGTTCGAGATCGCGAGGCTCGACGGCAGCTGCATGCGAGTACCGGTGCCGTCGGTCGCGATGCCCGCGGTTGCGAAAGTGTCGGCCGGTTATCGCGGCGGTGCCGGCATGGATCTGATCGACCTGTTCATCGGAAGCGAAGGCACGCTGGGCGTCGTTACCGAAGCGCGGCTGCGCCTTGCGCCGCGACCGTCGTGGCTTGCGGTGCTGATCCCGGTTGCCGGCGACGCCGAGGCGATTTCACTGACGCGTGAGCTCCGCGACGAAGCCGTGCGGACGCGACGCGCAGCCACCGACAGCGCCGACCGAACGCAATGCGGCGCGGATGTGGCCGCGATCGAATACATGGATGCACGCTCGCTCGAGATTCTTCGCGAGGACGGGATCGCAGAACGTGCCGGCGTGCCGCTGCCCTCCGGCGCGCGCGCGCTCCTTCTCGTCCAGCTCGAGCTGCCGCCATCCTACGATCGCGCGCGCGCGGTCGAAGAGCTGGCCGCAGCCAGCGGGTCAGAGGAGCTGGCGGCAGCCAGCGGGTCAGAGGAACTGGCGGCAGCCAGCGGGTCAGCGGAACGGGCCGCAGCCACCGGGTCAGAGGAACTGGCGGCAGCCAGCGGGTCAGCGGAGAGCGGCTCCGCGTCCTCCGCGACTTCCGGCCCCATCGCCACGCTCTGCCGCATCCTCGAGCGGCGCGGTCTGCTTGCCGATGCGGTGCCGGCGCTTCCCGGCGAGAACGACAGGCGCCGCGCGCTGTTCGCTCTGCGCGAAGCGGTTCCCGACGGCGTCAATCGACGGATCCGTGAGGCGGCGCTGCGAACCGGAGAACCCATCGCGAAATCCGGCGGCGACGTGATCGTTCCGTTCGAGCACCTCGAGGAATCGCTCGTTCGCTATCGCGCGGTGCTCGAGGCAACCGGAATGGACTCGGTGATCTGGGGACACATCTCCGACGGCAACGTGCATCCCAACCTGATCGCGAAGAGCTCGCAGGAGATGGAGCTCGCGCGTGCCGCGCAGATCGCGATCGGAAGAATCGCCATCGAGCTCGGCGGAAGCCCGCTCGCCGAGCACGGGACGGGTCGCAATCCCGGCAAGAAGCTGCTGCTGCGTGAGCTGCACGGAGAGGCCGGCGTCGAGTCGATGCGTGCGACCAGGCGTGCTCTCGATCCGGACGGTCTGTTCGCACCCGGAGTGCTGTTCGACAACGCGTAGTCTCGAACAGCCGGCATCTGCTGTCCGCTATTCGGCGGGCAGCGCCAGGTCCGCATCGACCATGATGCGTACGAGCGCCTCGACGCTGGTCGCCGCTTTCCATCCGAGCTCGCGCTCGATGCGCGACGGATTGCCGATCCTCGCTTCGCTGTCGCCTTCGCGTTCGTGCACCGGATCGCTGACGACGTGCTGACGCCAGTCGAGCCCTGCGCGCGCGAACGCGAGCTCCGCGAAACGGCCGACGGTGGTTGCGCGCCCAGTGGCGACGACGTAATCGCGCGGCTCGCCGGCGGCGAGCATCCTCTGCATCGCTTCGACGTATTCGGGTGCGTAGCCCCAATCCCGCGCGGCCCGCAGGTTTCCGAGCGCGACGGGTTCCTTGCCGAGGCCGCGTGCGATGCGCGCCGCGGCCATCGTGATCTTGCGCGTCACGAACGACGGCGGCCTGCGCGGCGATTCGTGGTTGAACAGGATCGCCGAGCACGCGAACACGCCGCCCGCGCGCGTTTCGGCAATCAGCTTGTGCGCCTCCGCCTTGGCCAGGCCGTACGGCGAAGCGGCCAGCATCGGATGATCTTCGTCCTGCGGGCGGCCGGTCGGTGGTCCGAAGATTTCCGCGGACGACGCATGGCACAGCCGTGCGCTCGGCGCAGCACGCAACATCGCGGCGACGAGGTTGCGGACGCCGAGCGCGTTGACGGTTCTGGTTTCGTCCGGAGCCTCCCACGACGCGGGCACGAACGTGGCTGCGGCCAGATTGTAGATCTCGTCGGGTGCGGCGGCGTCGATTGCACGCACGAGCGAATCGACGTCGCGCAGGTCTCCTTCGATCGTCCGGATCTCTTCGGCGTCCGCTTGCTGGCCGGGCAGCACGAGGCCGGTTACGAGATGTCCTGCGCCCGCAAGCTGCTGCGCGAGGTACCAGCCGTCCTGTCCGGCCACTCCGGTGATGAAGATGCGTCGCGGCCTCGCCTGCGACGATCCGCCCGCATGCGTCCTGTCTGTTGCGCCGGCGCTCAAGCTGCAGGCCGGCGGTGAGCGCGGAGCAGCCGCGGTGCTGCGTTGCATGGCATACAGGTCTGGGGGAAAGTCTCGAGCATGCGCGCAACCAGAGCCTTCATTGCCGGAATTCTTCTTGGTGTGCTCATCGGGACAGCAGGACTTGCGGCCGCTGCAATCGGATACAAGGGATGGCAGGGGTTCTCGACCGATTTCAAGAGCGGCTACATCGCGGGTTATCTCATGATGTCCAAGCTCGCGCGAAACCTGGATCCGGGAGGCTGGGTCGACGAGCACTATCCGTACGTGCTGAAAGCCACGACCGCCGAGTGGAAGGACACGATCGACGCGGTCTATTCGAAGCCCGAGAATCAGGAATACAGCATCGAGAGTGTGCTCCAGATTGCGGCGAAGGAGCTGGCCGAAAAGCATGGCGCCGTCTCCGGCGAAGATCGCCAGTATGCGCTGCTGCGCCAGCGTCTTCAGGCGGTGCGCGAAAAGCAGATCGCCAACCTCAAGGCGAAAGGGCTGCCTGTTCCCCCGGAGCTCGAGAAGCCGCTTACGGACGTGAAACTCGCGTCGCCGAAGACCGTCGCCAAACAGGACAGGCCGAAAGAGAAAAAGAGGAAGTGGTGCCGCTGTGACGGCACCGATCCGAAAGCGGCCAGAGCCGCGCGTCGCGCCGCGAAAGAACAGGCCGCCAAAGATGCGGCCGCTGCTGCACCGCCGGATGCAAAGGCTCCGCCGGCAGCCGCAACGAAGCCGGCGCCGGCCGGCGAGCAGCCGGCGCACTAGACAGACTGGCTCTACGCCGGTTTGTGTGGGTGGTTCGGGGTCTTAGACGCGCGCGACAGCCTGATTCCAGGCCCAGTCAGGAGGACCCGTCGCGATCGCCGACATTCCCCGCGGAATGTTCGTGCAGTCAACCTTTCGAACCCGTCGCCGTCGCCGACATTTACTCGACGTATCCGAACGAGCGCAGCTCGCCCTCGAGATTCTTGTCGATCTCCTGCGGCTTCACTTTGATCGATCGTGCGTTCTCCGCCTCGGCGATTTTCGCGAAACGCTGCGCAAGCTCCGGATGGTCGGCGACGACGTTGCGGTGATCGAGCGGGTCGCTCGCATGGTCGTAGAGCTCTTCGCGCTGGACCTTGTAGTAGTCGCCGCGCGGCGGACATCGCGGCGTAAGACCGGACGGGTTGCTCACGTAGCGCCAGCGCGCCGTCCGAACGGTCTGGATGGTCTTGTCGACGTCGGACGCGTACCACTCGCTGGATGAGAATTCTCCATTGGTGGTCGAGGCTTCCGGCGGGCTCTCGTCGCTGCTGCCGAGGCGCGTGATACGCGACCTGCCTTCGAATGACGGAAGCGGCTCGAGCCCGACGAGCTCGAGCAGCGTAGGCGCCAGATCCTGCGTCTCGATGATCGAGGCCGACCGCCGTCCGGCGCCCGCTCCGTCCGGAAGCGCGATGATCAGCGGGATGCGCAGCACCGAATCGTAGACCGAGCACGAGTGATAGAGATAGCCGTTGTGATCGGCGAGCTCTTCGCCGTGGTCTGCGAGGAACACGACGATCGTCCTCTCCTGCAGGCCCTTTTCCTCGAGTGCTTTCAGCACCAGTGCAATCTGTGCGTCAGCGAACAGGATCTCGCCGTCATAAAGACCGTAGAGTTGCGCGCGGTCTTCGTCCGTCAGCGGCTTCTGGTTGCGGATGACGGCGCCGAGCGTGAGCTGGTCGCGGCCGATCTGTCCGTGGTAGTCGGCCCTGGTGAACCGGTCGTATGCGGCGGGCGGATCATACGGGCCGTGCGGCGCGAGAATGTGTAGCCACGCGAAGAACGGCCGTCCGTCGTTCGAACGGATGAAGTCGGCTGCGGCCGATGCCACGTAGGTGTCCTCGCCACACGCGACTTTCTTGAACGCATCGACTCGCCTGGCGATGTAGCAGATGGTTCCGCTGACGAATGCCTCCGCCGAATATCCCGCGTCGCCTAGGATATGGGCGATGGTGCGGATGTCCGGCGGCGGATACTGGCCATTCTCGCGCACGTTGTGCGTGACCGGCGAAAGCGACGTGAGCATCGTCGTGAGCGAAGGCCACGTGGAGCCGCGCGGCGCAAAGGCCCGGTCGAACGTGACTGCCCGCTTCGACAGGGCGTCGATGGTCGGCGAGCAGTCGCGGCCGTAGCCGTACGTGCCCAGGTGGTCTGCGCGCAATGCGTCGACCGAGATGATGAGGATGTTGGAACGCGCGTACGATCCGACCGTTGTTCGTCCGTGGCTCCAGACCAGAGCTGCGCCTGCGAAGAGCGCAATCGCGACGAACAGGAAAGGCTTTTTCACCGGATTTTCCTTACGCGATCCGGGCGGCAATTCCAGTTTCCGTCCGGGCACTTTCCGTCGGGAAGTCCGTTCGGGATCAGGCGCTGGTTGCGACCTGTTCCGCCGGCGGAGATGGGTGCGCGTGCACCTCGTCGTCGTGCTGCAGCAGGTACAGGCGCGCGTACAGGCCGCCGAGCTTCATCAGCTCTTCATGCGAGCCGCTCTCGCGCAGCACGCCGTGGTGCAGCACGACGATGCGGTCGGCGCCTTCGATCGTCGCAAGCCGGTGCGCAATGACGAGCGACGTGCGACCTTCCTGCAGCTTCGCGACGGCATCCTGGATGAGCTCCTCGGTGTCGTGGTCGACGCTCGACGTCGCTTCGTCGAGCACGAGGATGTCCGGCTTGTACGCAAGCGCACGCGCGAACGACAGGAGCTGTCGCTGCCCGGTCGAGAAGTTGTTGCCGCGCTCGCGCACGGGCGAATCGTAGCCGTCGGGCAGGCGTTCGAGAAAGCGGTCGGCATGCACGGCGCGCGCGGCCGCGCGGACTTCCTCGTCGGTGATGTCGTCGCGCCCGAGGCGGATGTTGTCGGCGGCAGTCCCGGAAAACAGGAACACGTCCTGCAGCACGGTCACGATGCGGCGGCGGAGATCGCCGAGATCCCACTCGCGCACGTCGACGCCGTCGACCAGCACGCGCCCGCGCTCGACGTCGTAGAAGCGCGCGAGCAGCTTGGTGATCGTGGTCTTGCCCGAGCCGGTGGCGCCGACGATTGCAACGTGCTCGCCGGCCGCGACGCGGAACGAGACGCCGCGAAGCACCGGCTCTCCCGGAATGTACGAGAACCATACGTCGTCGAACTCGATCGTGCCCGTACGGGGCGGCGCCGGGATCGGCTCGGCGGGATTCCTGAGGACCGGCTCGAGCTCGAGGAGGCCGAATACCTTCTCGCAGGCCGTGATGGCCGATTGCAGCACGGCGTACTTGGTCGAGAAGTCGCGTACCGGCACGAAGAACCGGTTGATGTACTCCATGAACGCGACCAGCGTGCCGAAGCCGACTGCGCCCTGGACGGCCGACGCCGCGGTGACGGGCGTGCCGACCACCAGATGCGCGCCGTACCACAGGATCGCGGCCGTCGAGATCGCGCTGACGCACTCGACGATCGAGAACAGCGACGCCTCGTAGATGTTCGACCAGTGGTTGGCGTCCCGATACGACGAGTTGAGCTCGCCGAACTCGGCCGACATGCGCCGCTCGTTGACGAAAAGCTGCACGACCGCCATGCCGGTGATCGACTCCTGCAGGTACGAGTTGATGCGCGCGATACGCTCGCGGATCTGCCGGTAGTACGTGCGCGACTTGCGCCGGAAGAAATCGACCAGGATCAGCATCAGCGGCAGCGTCGCGAGCGCGGCGACCGTCAGCTTCGCGTGCAGCATGAACATGATGACGACGATGCCGATGAGCGTCAGCGCGTCCATCAGCATCGTGATCGCCCCGGCGGCGAACATCTCGTTGATCACGTCGACGTCGGTCGTCATGCGCGTGACGAGGCGGCCGACCGGATTGTGGTCGAAGAACGCCGTATCCATCGATTCGATCTTCTCGAACACGGCCAGGCGCAGGTCGGCGAGGCTCTTCTGCGCGAGCGACATCGTCACGACGTTCTGCCAGTAGAGCAGCGCGAACTCGCTGACGAATGCCGCGGTGTACGCGAGCACCCACAGCCACAGGTTGTGCGTGGTGCCGGCCGCGATGCAGTGGTCGATGGCCTGCTTGACGATCCACGGCTGCACCAGAAGGCAGGCCGAGATCAGCGGCAGAAGCGCGATCGACAGAAAGAACAGGCCCTTGTACGGCGACAGAAAGCGCCACATCGAGCGCACCATCGCGATGTCGCGCGTGCCGACGATGGCGAGCTCTTCGCCGATACCGGTGCCTTCGGCCTGGCTCATGCCATGGCCTCGAGCTCTTCGGTGATGCGCTGGCGCTTCCAGAGGTCGGCGTAGAGCCCTTGCCGGGCGACGAGCTCGGCGTGCGTTCCCTGCTCGACGATGCGGCCTTCGTCGATCACCGCGATGCGATCAGCCTTGACGACCGACGAGACGCGGTGGGAAATGACGATCGCAGTGCGACCGCGCCGGACCTCGTCGAGACGCTCGAGGATCCTGCGCTCGGTTGCCGCATCCACGCTCGAGAGCGAGTCGTCGAGGATGAGAATTCTCGGTTCGCGCGCAATCGCGCGTGCGAGGGTCAGGCGCTGCTTCTGGCCGCCCGACAGCGTCACGCCGCGTTCTCCGACCGGGGTGGCAAGGCCGTGCGGGAATTCGGCGAGGTCGACATCCAGCCCGGAGGTTTCGAGCAGGCTCGACATCTCGGGGCCTTCGAGCGTTCCGCGCCCGAACTCGACGTTCTTCGCGATCGTCGTCGAGAACAGGAACGGGTCCTGGGGCACGAATCCGATGGCCGAGCGCAGGCTCGCAAGATCCCATTCGCGCACGTCGACGCCGTCGACGAGCACGCGGCCGGAGGTCGCGTCGAACAGTCGCGGCGGGAGGTTCGCAATCGTCGATTTGCCCGAACCGGTGCGTCCGAGAACGCCGAGCGTGGTTCCGGCCGGCACATCGATCGTGATGTCGTCGAGCAGCTTGGCGCCGCCTGCCGCGTGCGCGAAATCGACGTGCTCGAAACGGATGTCGCCGCGAACGGCGGCCGGAACGTAGGCGGGAACCGGCGACGCGATGCCGGGCACGATGTCGAAGATTTCTCCGAGCCGCACGAGCGCGGCCTTGCCGCGCTGCCAGATCGCAAGCATGAAGCCGACCGCCATGATCGGCCACGCGAGGATCTGCAGATAGCCCATGAACGCGACCAGAGACCCGAGCGTCATGCGGCCGCTGACGACTTCGCTGCCGCCGTAGCCGAGCACGATGACGACCCCGAGCGAAGAAACCGTGCGAATCGCCGGGAAGATCTTCGCGCGCAGCTTTGCCGCCTCCATCGCTTCGATCTTGTAGCGCCGGTTGAGCTCGATGAAGTTGCGTGCGCGGGATTCTTCGCGGCCGAACGACTTGACGACGTGGATACCCGCCAGCGTCTCCTGGCCGAACGCGGACATGCCGGCCAGCTGCTCCTGTGTGCGCACCGTCGCCTCCATCATCGCGCGCATGTAGCGGCGCATGAACACGAGCACGATCGGAAACGGCAGCAGCGCGGCGAGCGTCAGCCGCGCATCCATCCACAGCATCAGCGAGAACGCGTAGACGCAGTAGAGCGGGGTGTTGACGAACGTGAGGAAGCCCGGACCGAGGAGCATGCGTACCGCGCCGATGTCGTTGACCAGGCGCGACATCAGGTCGCCGGTACGCTGGCTCTGGTAATATCCCTGGTGCAGGTTCAGGAGATGGTCGTAGAGCTCGCCCCGGAGGTCGTACTCGACGTCGCGGCCGGCGTTGAAGATCAGGGTCCTCGACCAGGTGCGCACGATCGCCTGGATAATCGCGATCGCGATGATCGTCAGGGCATAGCCTGTCACGGTGGAAATCTTCTGGTCGGCGGGAAGGTCGCCGGCGATGACGTCGAACGCGCGCTGCGTCAGCTTGGGAATCGCCATGACCAGCGTGGCGGTGGCGAACAGCGCGAGCCCGCCCACCGCGTAGCGGAAGCGGTAGCGCCGCATGTATTTCCAGAGACGACTCATCGAAGGCTTCATCCTCATATAGCGGAAGCCCGGCGCACCGCGAATGTCGTGCCCGGCCTTCTCCTGCGCTTCGCGACGGGCCTCGCTGCAGTCCTCGTCGCCGGCGGGTGTCGCAGCCTTTATCTGACGCGCCTCGCCATGGAAGAGGCGCGCTTTCTGCGCGACGCGAAGCCCGCCACAGAACTGCTCGCAACTACGCAGGATCCTGAACGGCGCCGGGCGATCGAGACCCTGATCGACGTACGCAACTTCGCTGCCGACGAGGGTCTTCACGTGGGCGGCAGTTATCGAACGGTCAGCGACAGTGCATCGACGTCACCCTTTCACGTCGTGACCGCCGCCTACGCCGACAAGCTCGAGCCCTATACGTGGTGGTATCCGGTCGTCGGCAAGATCCCCTATCGCGGATACTTCGATCGCGAGCCTGCCGAGAAGTTCGCCGCGGGACTTCGCGACGAGGGACTCGACACGATGATCGTCGAGGCTTCGGCGTATTCGACGCTCGGATGGTTCGACGATCCGCTGCCGTCGAGCGTGCTCGTGCGCGGCGAGTATGCCGTCGTCGTCACGGTGCTGCACGAGCTCGTGCACCAGACGTTTTTTGCGCCGGGCCAGGTCGAGTTCAACGAGTCGCTCGCAAGCGCTGCGTCGTGGCGCCTCGCGGAACGCTACTATCGGTCGCGCGGCAACGAGGCCGGCGCTGCCCGGGCGAAAGCCTGGCGCGAAGCGTGGGTCGCGCGCAGCGACGTGCTCGACGCGGCCGCGGTCAAGCTGAAAACGTATTTCGACGAGGCGCGTGCGCGCGGCGAGCCGCGCGACGAGCTGATCGCAGGACGCAAGGCGATCTACGACGAGGTGCTCGCCGACATCGAGCGCGTCGACCACAACTTCGCGAAGGATCTTGCCGAGGACCGGCTCGACAATGCGTCGTTCCTTGCGGCGCACCGCTATGCGACCGGAGGCCGCGGGATCGACGCGTTCCTTGCCGCACAGCCGAGCATCTCCATCGCGCTCGCGCAGCTGAGCGACGCGCTTGCTCATCACGGCGACGTCCACAAGCTCGTCATCGGCACGCCGATGCCTGTGCCATGAGCAGCAGCCGGCGAGCGTCGGGTTGCAGCGAATCGGTTCCGGCCAGGGGCCGCTTGCGCCTTTTTCGAAGCGAGCCTAAGAGTCGGCGCGTCGCGCTCGTTTCTTCGTTCGCGGCCAACATCTTTCATCGAGAGAGGACCACCGAATGGCGACTGCGAGAGTAAGGGAGATCCTGAGCTGGTACGCGGGCGAGAATCCCGGAGTGCTTTCCAATCTTGCGAGAATGCTGAACACGGGAAAGCTCGGGGGCACAGGCCGCATGGTGATCCTGCCGGTCGACCAGGGCTTCGAGCATGGTCCCGCGCGCAGCTTCGCGCCCAACCCGCCCGGCTACGACCCGCGATACCATTTCCAGCTCGCGATCGACGCGGGATGCAACGCCTACGCGGCCCCGCTCGGTTTTATCGAAGGCGGCGCCGCAGATTTTGCCGGCGAGATCCCGCTGATCCTCGAGCTCAACAACCACGACTCGCTCGCACCCGACGGATCGGACCCGACGCCGTCGGTGACCGGCTCGGTGCAGGACGCGCTGCGGCTCGGATGCTCGGCGATCGGCTACACGATCTATCCCGGCTCGGCGCAGTTCCAGGGCATGTACGAAGTGCTCGCCGAGCTCACGCGCGAGGCCAAGGCTTGCGGGCTCGCCGTCGTCGTGTGGTCGTATCCGCGCGGCTCCGGGATCTCGAAGGAAGGCGAGACGGCCATCGACGTGACGGCCTATGCGGCGCAGATCGCCGCGCAGCTCGGCGCCAACATCCTCAAGGTCAAGCCGCCGACGGCCCACGTCGAGCAGGCCGAAGCGAAGAAAGTCTACGAGAAGGAAAACATCCCTGTCGCCACGCTCGCCGAGCGTGTGCGCCACGTCGTCGAATCGTCGTTCGGCGGTCGCCGCATCGTGATCTTCTCGGGCGGAGCCAAGGGCACCGACGACAAGGTGTTCGAGGAATGCCGCGGGATCCGCGACGGCGGCGGGTTCGGCTCGATCATCGGCCGCAACAGCTTCCAGCGTCCGAAGGCCGACGCCATCAAGTTCCTTGCGGAGTGCATGAAGATCTACGCCTGAGAGCGCAGCGCGGGTTCGCGTGGTGTGCTCGCGGCGGCGAGGTCAGGTGCAGCAGTCCGGCGCGCACGCGCGCGGTCGCTCGACGTGGTTGGCCACGAGATCGCGAAGCCCCGAGACGAAGCGGTGGGCCGATCCGACGCACGCCGCGCGCGTCATCAGAATGCCCACCGAATCGCACACGGCGCGCGCCAGCACGTCGAGGTCGTAGACCACTTCCATGTGATCGGCGACGAAACCGATCGGCACGATGACCACGCGTGAGACGCCGGCCGCAGCGAGCGTTCGCAGGTGGTCGTCGATGTCGGGCTCGAGCCACGGCTGCGACGGAGACCCGCTGCGGCTCTGGAAGGCGAGCTTCCAGCGCGTGCCCGGAAGCACACGTGCGGCGACGATCGCCGACGCCTTGCGCAGCTCGTCTTCGTAGCGACACCGGGCGGCCATCTCGACAGGCAGCGAATGCGCGGTAAAGACGAGACGCACCCCGCCGCCGGTCTCCGGCCTCGACGCGGCGAATGCGGCCGCGTCGTTGGCGGCAAGCGCTGCACGCGTATTGGTGATCATGGTCTCGAGAAATCCGCGCGTGTTCCAGTACGGCGGGATCTTCTCGATGACCGGCGCACTCGCACCGACTGCAGCGCGGGCGCGCTCGATGTCCTCGAGATACTGGCGGCACGCCGAGTACGAGCTGTAGGCCGACGTCGTGATCGCGACGGCCCGCTTCACGCCGTCGCGGGCCATCTCGCCGACCGTGTCGGCAAGCATCGGGGCCCAGTTGCGATTTCCCCAGTAGACCGGCAGCGGCGGGCCGGAGCGTGCGAGCTCGTCGCGAAGTGCGCGAACCAGACTGCGGCATTCATCGTTGATCGGGCTGCGTCCGCCGAAGCGCATGTACTGCGCGGCGACCGTCTCGAGCCTTTCGCGCGGAATGTTACGTCCGCGGGTGACGTTCTCGAGGAACGGAACGACGTCGTCCGGCTTTTCCGGTCCGCCGAACGAGAGCAGAAGCACGGCGTCCACCTGCGGAGGGGGCGGAAGGCTCACGCGAAGCAGCCCTCAAGCGAACCGGAAGCGATCAGAGACGTCCGCGCATCAGTTTGCGCTCGACGGTCTGCGGGACGGGCCGTTCGGCGATCGGGCTGTAGTGGCGCTCGCCTTCGCCGATGTAGATCTGCCGCGGGCGCACGATCTTCTGTTCCTGGTCGCGCACGTTTTCGGTCCATTGCGCGATCCAGCCCGGCGTGCGGCCGATCGCGAAAAGCACCGGGAACATGGCCGTTGGAAAGCCCATCGCCTGGTAGATGATGCCCGAATAGAAATCGACGTTCGGATAGAGCTTGCGCGACTGGAAGTAATCGTCTTCGAGCGCGATGCGCTCGAGCTCGACGGCGATGTCGATCAGCGGATTGCGCCCGGTCACCTCGAACACTTCGTATGCGATTCTCTTGATGACCTTCGCGCGCGGATCGTAGTTCTTGTAGATCCGGTGACCGAACCCCATCAGGCGGCGCTCGCCGGCCTTGACGCTCTTGATGAACTCGGGGATGCGATCGACCGAGCCGATCGCCTCGAGCATCTCGACGGCTTCTTCGTTCGCGCCTCCGTGCAGCGGGCCGTAGAGCGCGGCGGCCGCAGCCGCGGTCGCGCAGTACGGATCGACGCGCGAGCTTCCGACCGCGCGCATCGCGTTGGCCGAGCAGTTCTGCTCGTGGTCGGCATGAAGGATGAACAGGACGTCGAGCGCTTTCTCGAGCGCCTTGTTCGGCCGGTAGCGCGGCTCGGTCATCTTGAACAGCATCGCGAGCAGGTTGCCGGTGTAGCTGAGCTCGTTGTCGGGCTGCACGTACGGCAGGCCGAGCGAATAGCGATAGGCGTACGCCGCGATCGTCGGCATCTTGCCGATCAGCCGGCGCGCCTGCAGGCGGCGCGACTCGAGGTCGTCGATGTCGCGGGCATCGGGATAGAACGTCGACAGCGCTGCCACGGTGCCGACGAGGATGCCCATCGGATGTGCGTCGTAGCGGAATCCCTCCATGAAGCTCTTGGTCTTCTCATGGAGCATCGTGTGCATCTTGACGTTGTACGTCCATGCGTCGAGATGCTCCTGGTCGGGAAGCTCGCCCTTGACGATCAGGTAGGCGGTCTCGAGAAACGAGCTTCTTTCGGCCAGCTCCTCGATCGGATAGCCGCGGTAGCGGAGGATTCCGTTGTCGCCGTCGATATAGGTGATCGCGCTGCGGCAGCTTGCCGTGTTGGTCAGCGCGGGATCGTACGTCATCAGGCCGAAATCATCCGGCCCGGTCTTGATCTGCCGGAGGTCGAGCGCGCGAATGGTCCCGTCTTCGATCGGCAGCTCGTAGCTCTTGCCCGTGCGGTTGTCGGTAATCGTGACGGTCTCGTTCGCCATCGCCGCAGCTCCTTATCCACTGTTATCGGAAGCGCGACAGTATCAGGGAGGGAGGGCCGTTCAATCGCATCGAAGCAGTGGCCGACGCGGCAAAGCTCACACGCGGTCGCGTGTGAGCTTCTCGATCAGGCTGCAGCCGTCGGAGCTTCGAGCAGGCCGGAGGTCAGCACTTCGACGAGCGTATCGGCATACGCCGATGCATGCTCCGGATCGGTCGGATCGATGCCCCACAGCAGACCGATCAGCGGTGCTCCGTCGAAGAAGTGCGGAAGCGCACCGAGAAACAGGAAGATCAACGATTCGAGCGAGAGGTTCTTGACGATGCCCGCGTCGCGGCCGGTGCGGAACGTCTGCTCGACGCGACGAATGAGCGGCCGCAGGTGCTTCTCGGTCATCCATTCGAGACGGGGACCGGGCACTGCCGACTCGGCGATGATCAGCCGGCTGACTTCCGGATGCTCGGCGCTGAAGTGAACGATCCGGCGGGCAATCGTTCGCAGGCGTTCGCGCGGATCGGTTTCGATCGCGCCATCGTCCATGCCCTCGATGAGAGGCGTCATCTGGCTGAACGCCATTTCGACGGCGGCTCGCCACAGAGCCTCCTTGGAACCGAAATGGTAGTGGATCAGGGGTTGGGTCACGCCGATGCGGCGAGCGACGGAAGCCGTCGTTGCACCTTCGTAACCGTGCTTGGCGAATTCGACGATCGAGGCATCCAGGATTCTCTCGCGGGAAACCTTCGAAGTGCGTCCACGTCGGGCAGGAGTTTCGGCCATTTTCTATCTCGCTTCCGCTTCGGTCGGCACCGGGGTTTACAGTCACCCCTCCGTCGCGCTCGCGCGCGAGCTGCCGACGACCTTGCCGCTATACGGTCATAATCCTTTTTCCCAATTAAAGAATAAGGCAAGTTGCCATCGTGCATCAAACCGATCCGAAATATCTTTGGTTAGCTCCCCTCGATTCGGTTACCTTGAGCCCCGATGGCAGTGTCCAAGCGTCCCCAGATCACCCTTTTCAGAATCTTTTCACGATGTTGTAGCGCATCCGGGGTGGCGGCAATTTCCCTCCTCGTGGCGGCCGGCCGGGGGGAAGCCCAAGTGCCGAGCTTCGACGCGCCGGTCGCCATCGACAGCGCGGCCCGGACGGACGCCCATAGCGACGAGTTTCCGCGGATCGCCGCCGGCGTCGGCGGTGTATGGGTCATCGTCTGGCAGGTCGTCGGAGCCAACGATCTCGGCCTCGGGCGCGACATCGACGTGGTCTACTCGAGGTCCTCGGATGACGGGGCACACTGGACCCCGCCGAAACCGGTGACCGACACGTTCCAGACCGATCGCGCCGAGGACCGGCAGCCGGCAGTCACGACCGACGGCAAAGGCACCTGGATCATCGTCTGGACCTCGACCGAAGATCTCGAAGCTCTCGCCAGGCGAACGGCCCCGCGCCGCGATCGTGACATCCACTATGTGGTCTCGACCGACAACGCGCTTACGTGGAGCGAGCGCCGGTCGCTCAACAGCAACGGCGGATTCGACTGGGGCGATGACGAGAGCCCGGACATCGCAACCGACGACAAGGGCCGCTGGACCGCGGTCTGGGAGTCGTCCGATTCGCTCGGCAACACCAAAGGCGGCGACCGCGACATCCTCTATTCGACCTCGGTCGACGCCGGCAAGACGTGGTCGCCGCCCGACGTCATCGATCCGGCCGCGCGCAGCGATCTCGGCTACGACACGTCTCCGCGAGTCGCGGTCGACACGGCCGGAACGTGGATGGTCGCGTGGTCGAGCGGCGGCGTGTCCGACGACAAAGGCGGATTCCAGCGCGGCGTGTTCGTCTCCCGTTCGATCGATGCGACGGCCTCGTGGGACCCTCCGCAGGCTCTTGCCGGCACCAGTGAAGACGACCGCCCGGACTTCGGGCCGCGTCTTGCGGGCGACGGTCGCGGCAACTGGGTCTGCGCGTGGTCGTCGGCCGATCCGCTCGGCGACACGATCGGAAGAGACCGCGATCTGTTGTTCGTCCGCTCCACCGACGGCGGCAGGACATGGAGCACGCGGGCTCCGCTCAATCGCGAGGCCGCGAGCGATTCCGGCGACGACGACACGCCCGAGCTTGCCGTCGACGGCTACGGAAACTGGGTCGTCGCGTGGACGTCGTGGGACCGGCGCGGCGCCGCACGCGGTGCGGACGCGGACCTGCTGGTCGCGATGTCGCGCGATCAGGGAGCTAACTGGACGCAGTCGTTCATTCTCAACACCAACGCCAAACACGATCTCGGCGAGGACACGACTCCGTCGCTTGCAACCGACGGAAGCGGAACGTGGATCACGGCATGGTCGTCGACCGAAAGCTTCGGCGAAGTGCTCGACAGGGATCGCGACATCCTGGTTGCGATCGGACACTTCGGACGGGAAATCACCGGTCCGCCGTCGAGGCCGAACACGCCTTGATCGAATCGGGACTTCGGCGGTTTGCCGGCTAAATTGTACCTGTCCCGGATTTCCCGTACGGGGGGCCATCGCGCGAAGCAGCGCGCCGAGGGAGCACACCAGGGACCATGGAACAGATCGGCGAATCGCTGCGCGGTCATCTGCTTGGCGTCGGCGGCAACGTGCCGACCGAACCCGGAATCGCGCGCCTGCTGCTCGAGCTCGCGTCGACCGCCTCGGTGATTTCGGTCGAGGTCAACCGTGCCGGGCTGGCCGGCATTCTCGGCCGCGCCGAAGGTCATAACGTGCACGGCGAGGCGCAGCAGAAGCTCGACCTGTACGCGAACGATCTGCTGGTCGACAACCTGCGGCGCTCCGGCTGCGTGTGCGGCATCGCTTCCGAAGAGAACGAGGACATCATCGCACCGTCGGCGACCGGCGAGCGCGCCGACTATCTCGTGTATTTCGATCCGCTCGACGGCTCGTCGAACATCGACGTCAACGTCAGCATCGGAACGATCTTTGCGATCTATCGCCGCCGCACGAAGAACGGGCCGGCAACCCTCGAGGATTTCCTGCAGACCGGGCGCCACCAGGTCGCCGCAGGTTATTTCCTGTACGGCACGAGCACGATGCTCGTGTTTGCCGCCGGCGACGGCGTCAACGGCTTCACGCTCGATCCGTCGTCGAGCGAGTTCCGCCTGTCGCATCCGAACATCCGCACTCCCGAGCGCGGCAAGATCTACAGCTGCAACGAAGGCAACTCCGGCACGTGGGATTCCGCCACGCGCGCGTACGTGGGCTCGCTCAAGGAGCGCGGACCGAACCGGCCGTACACGTCGCGATACGTCGGCTCGTTCGTCGCCGACTTCCACCGCAACCTCATCAAGGGCGGCATCTTCCTGTATCCGGCCGATGCGCGCGAAGCGGGCGCGAAACCGACTGGAAAGCTGCGCCTCATGTACGAGTGCAATCCGATGGCCTTCCTGCAGGAGCAGGCCGGCGGCCGCGCCGTCGACGTTGAAAGCGACGTGCTCGACATCGTGCCGGACGGGATCCACCATCGCGTGCCGCTCGTGATCGGCAGCCGTCTCGACGTGGGCGACTACCTCGCATCGCGGCGCGAGCATCGCGCGGCGTAGCACCGGGCAGGCGGAACGACGATGCCGCAAGCGGGATTCTGGGCAGTCGGCGGATACACGATTTCGTTTCGCAAGGACGGGGCGTGGTACGCGGACGACGAACGCATCCGCAATTCGCGCATCCAGCTGCTCTTCTCGCGAAGCCTGCGGCGCGACGACCGCGAGAACGCGGCAAGCCTTCCGCGATACACCGGATGGCTGCTCGACGTCGGCGTCGATCGCCAGCCGGTCATCGTCGAAGACACGCCGCTCGTCGTCACCGGCGTAGACGGCGACTCGGAGCATGGGTTCTCGGTCCGCACCAACGATGGGCAGAGTGGAGCGCTCGACTGCAGCACGCTCGAAGTCGGAGCCGACGACGTTCTTTACTGCACGGTCGACCGCGGGGAGCGGGGACATCTGCGCGCGCGCTTCCTGCGACCGGCGTACTACCGTATCGCGAAGTTCATCGAATGGGAGGGCGATCGCCCCGTGCTTCGTTCCGGCGGCGAAGTCTGCGCGCTCGCGCACCACTGAGCGCCGTGCGCATCGTCCTGCTCGAGCCGGAGATCCCGCAGAACACCGGATCGATCGCGCTCCTCGCGGCCGCCACGCACACGCCGCTCGATCTCATCGGCCCGCTCGGCTTCTCGCTCGAGGATCGTTATCTCAAGCGTGCCGGGCTTGACTACTGGCCGTGGGTCGACCTCGCCGTGCACGAAAGCTGGCAGCAGTACCTTGATTCGTCGCCGCCCGGACGCCTGATCGGCTTCTCGGCGCGCGCGAGCCGATCGTATACGCAATGCGCATTCCGGGACGGCGACCGGCTTCTGTTCGGGAAAGAGACGCGCGGCCTCGGGCCCGAGGTCCTCGAGATGCTCGGCGAGGACGTGTTCACGATCCCGATGACGAGCCCGAACGTGCGAAGCCTGAATCTCTCGAACGCGGTCTCGATCGTGGTCTATGAAGCCCGCCGCCAGCTCGGGCTCGTTTGAGGCAAACGCCGCTATGCCGTGTCCGGCGCTGCGCCGGCGTGCGCAGCGCCCGTCTCCGGCAGCATCGGGAGGCGACCCCGCAGGCTGATCGTCTATACTCGCCAGCCATGCTCATGGTCCTTCGTGCTCCTGGAAAGCGTCTCCGCGGTTTCCTTCCGGGTTGTCCCGGTTGGATGGAACGCCCGCGTCCCGCGGTTCCCGTTCGCCGCGTGCTGGCGGCCGCGCTGTTCGCGATATCGTTTGCGGGCGTTGCCGCTGCCGCCGACGATCCTTTCGGTCGCGGCAATCGCGTCCCTCCGCCGCGAACGCCTACCGTGCGAGTCGAAGGACGCTGCGGCGACCCGCGCGGCATCAGCATCTACTCGTTTCCGGAAAAACCGCTCGAAGGCGGCACGCTGCGCTTCGTAGCGGTCGCGGAGAATGCGCGCGACGCGAAGCTGACGGTCGACGGTCCGGGTGGTGAGCGCGTGGCGTCGAGCGTGCAGCGCTTCGGCGGCCCGCCGTTCTCGTGGATCGTCGAGGTTCCGTATGTGTCCGCCGGCACGTACCACGGGCGCCTTACCGTGGCCGGCGATTCCGCCGCGTGCGTCGATGCCGAGATCGGTCCGGACGCACCGTCGGGCCGCTCGCGGACTTCGGGCTCGATGTGGCCGGTCGAGCGCGTGTGGGATCGCGACACGGAAAATCTTTACTCGGCCTGGGTCGCAAAGCTGTTCGACGATTCCATCGATGCATCGCCGAGCTGGAACTCGCTGCACGCGGTCACGCACGATCCGTCGCGCAACTTCCTGCACAATTCGCTCGGCCTTGGCGAAGACTCCGAAGGCGGCATCACGCTGCAGCCGGACTGCGCCGACCTTCCGTATTTCCTGCGCGGTTATTTCGCGTGGAAGATGCGGCTGCCGTTCGTCTATTCGCGCTGCTATTCGGTCTCGCTCAACCGCGCGCCCATCTGCAGCGATACCCGCTCGAATCTCGAGCTCGCGTCGCCGGGCAGCTCCCTTGCCGTGCTCCAGCGGTTTTTCTCGAGAACCGTCGCCGATACCGCGCATTCCGCCACCGGGCGCACCGCAGCGATGGACGATCACACCGACGTCTACCCGGTACGCATCAGCGCGGACACGCTGCGGCCGGGCGCCGTCTACATCGATCCGTACGGACATGTGCTGGTGGTTGCCAAGCGTGTCGACCAGACGCCGACGTCGAGCGGCATCCTGTTCGCAGTCGACGCGCAGCCCGACGGCACCGTCGCCCGCAAGCGGTACTGGCGCGGGACGTTCCTGTTTGCGCTGAACGCGGACAACAGCGCCCCGGGCTTCAAGCGCTTCCGCCCGGTCGTGCCCGACGGAAACTCGGTGCGCACGCTCGACAACTCCGAGATCCTCTCGCACCCCGCGTACGGCGACTGGTCGATGGAGCAGTACGAAGGCGACGCCGATGCGTTCTACGACAAGGTCGACCAGGCGCTCTCGCCGGCGCGGCGCAGTGCGCGCCAGGTGATGCTCGAAGTCGTCGACCTGCTGCAGCAGCAGCTCGAGCAGCGCGTCGCTTCCGTGCAGGGCGGGGAGACGTACGTGGCGAAAAGTCCCGGCACGATCGGCATGCCGTCGGGCGCGGCGATCTTCCAGACCGTCGGCGCGTGGGAAGACTATGCGACGCCGTCGCGCGATCTGCGCCTGCTGATCGCGATCGACGTCGTGCGCGGCTTTCCTGAATACGTCTCGCACAGGCCTGGACGATTTTTCGCCGACCGCGGCATGAACCCGTCGAACATCCGCGGCGAGCTCGAGGCGCTGCTCGACCGCGAGCTCCAGCGCCGCACGTTCCAGTACCAGCGCAGCGACGGCACGCCGTGGACGCTCAAGCTGTCGGACGTGATCGAGCGCGCCGATGCGCTCGAGATGGCCTACAACCCGAACGACTGCGTCGAGAAACGATGGGGTGCGCCCGAGGACAGCATCGAGATCATGCCGTGCCGCCGCCACGCGCCGGCCGAGCAGGTCCGTCAGATGGGCGGCGTCCGCGAGTGGTTCCACACTCGGACGCGTCCGGCGACCTGACCGCGGAATTGCGGCAGCGAACGTCGCGCCTTCAGATTCGCCACAGGTAGACCACCGTGGCGGCGCCGAGCAGTGAAAGCAGAACAGCAGCCACGACCGGCAAGCGAATATCGAACGTGTCGGTGAACGTGCCGCTTCGCAGGCTCGAAACGTATCGCCGCAGACGCAGCGCCGATGCGGCGATCAGCAGCACGCCCATGACGATCAGCGAGACTCCGACTTCGAGAGAGAACGCATGTCGAGGCGGCAGCGGAGCTTGGGTCGTTGCGGCGATCTCGCGCAGAAACAGGCCGAAACGTGCGACCACGAAGCCGAAGCCCATCAGGGAGATGCCGGTTCGCATCCACGACAGGAATGTCCGCTCGGCAGCCATGTACTGGCGCGGGTCGTCCGGATCGTAAGAGGTCATTGTCCGCGCTTGTCATGAGCCAGCAGCCGGTAAAAGCGCCTACCGCGTTGCGTCATGGCAGGAAGCGGGTCTGGCGCAGAGAATTTCTTCGACGAATCGTGCAGGACCATTGCAAGACAAAGTAGATATTTCTACTATCCACTCGGCTGCGTGGCCGCGATCGCGATCGCCACGCATCAGAGGAGGGCCGCCGATGTCGTTGCCGTTTCCTTCCGTTGCGTTCTTCGAGGCGCTGCGCGCCGGCATGAACGACAACGCCGAGCTCTTTCGCCGGCTCGGCTACTTCGACTGCACGTTCGCGATCCGCGTCACCGAAAACGGCCATGATCCGAAGCAGTACGTCATCGCGTTCGACGTCTACGAATGCACGGACGTGCGCGAGGTCCACGATCTGGCCGGCGAGCAGACCGACTTCATTCTCGAAGCCGATGCCGCGGTATGGCGCGACATGTTCGCGAACATCCGGGCCAACGGCGGCGCCGACTCCGAGCACGGCATCAACACGCTGACGCATTTCGGTGAAGGCATGCGCTGCCTCTACGACGATCCCGACGGACACGACAAGATGTTCCGCTTTGCCGAAAGCATCCAGGAATTCTTCAACCTCGCTGCGAACGTCGACGTCGACCTTCGCGCGGCTGCATAGCGGGTAGCGGAAGACATAGCGCCAGCGGAAGACAGGGAGGACGCCATGAGCTATCTCGCGACGACGGATTTTCTCGACGACAAGGATTTCGTCGACCGCTACCTCTACACGATGCGCACCGGCAATCTCGACCTGTCGTGGATGAACGCGGCGACCGAACATGTCGAGGTGCAGGCGGCGAACAAGCGACGCGGCCTCACGTTTCGCGATCTCGACGTCGGAACCTACGGATACACCGAGCTTCCGGCGATCTCGCGCGGCGCGAGCTCGCTTGCTCCGCGCGGCGCCGAAGAGCCGGCCGGACTTCCCGACATGAACGCCGGGACCGTGCGCAAGGCCGACGTGTGGGCCTACAACATCGAGGGCTACTACGAAGAGGCGATGAGCCGCCAGTGGAACGCGGCAACCGACATCCCGTGGAAACAACTGTGCGAGACCGAGCTGGCCGAGGACATCGGCAAGGCCTACTCGCAGCTGCTCACGTTCCTGACCGAAGTCGAGATGATCGCGACCGACGTGCCGTCGAAATGGCTCTCGCAGATCAGCTCGGATTACTTCGAGGTCAAGAACTTCATCGCGACGCAGTGCATGGACGAGGCGCGCCACGCCGAGGTGTTCCGCAAGCGCGCGCTGACGACCGGCTACGGCCTGATGAAGGCGAGCCCGCAGAACGAGCGCAACCTCAAGTTCCTGCGCGAAGCCGACAGCTTCGCGGAGGCCTCGACGACGCTGCACCTTCAGGCCGAAGGTTTCGTGCTGACGATGTTCCGTTTCAGCGAATATCTGTCGCCGACCGACGGCGACAAGAAACTGTTCCGGCTGGTCATGCAGGACGAGGCTCGCCATGTCGGCTACGGAATGCAGCATCTCAAGTGGCACCTCGAGAACGCGCCCGAGTCGCGCGAGATCATCCATCGCCATCTCGCCGAGGCGGAGAACTTCATCTTCGGAGGCATCTTTGCGCCCGAGGTGCTCGAGTCGTTCGTGATCCTCGCGGGCAAGGGGTCGAAGCACGAGAACATTCGCGCCGGTGTCGACGTGGTCAACCGTTTCGCGATCCAGCAGGTCGAGGAGTATTTCGAACGTCTCGACAAATGCGGCATGCCCGAGCGGCGCGAGCGCAGCACGCTGTGGCAGGTGATCGAAATGGCCAAGGCCGGCACCGCGGCCAATCACGCATAGGAATCGCAGCATGTCGTACTACGCCGAAAAGTATTTCTTCGAGGACGAGACGACGATCGAGGCCAACCAGCGCCTGGCCGAAGGCAAGCTCGTGCTCGACTGGTTCGACGTCGATGCCGAGAAAGTCCGCGTCGTCCCGTCCGACTTCAACCGCGGGCTCACGTACGACGACTGCAACGTCGGCGGCTACGGATGGGACGCGATCCCGGAAAACATCCGGCGCAACTACTCGATGGCGGCGCGCGGCTCGGTGCTGGTGCCCGGCCTTCCGGACCTCGGCTACACGCTCAACCGCAAGTCCGAGGTCTGGTCGAACAACTGCGCCGAGCTGTACGAGGAATCGAAGTCGCGGCGCTGGGCGCCCGCGGTCGATATCGACTGGGAGGCCGTGCGCGCCAATCCGCTGTCCCCGCCGTGCACGCACGCGATGCGCCAGCTCTGTACGGCGCTGCTGGAGATCGCGCTCGGCATTCTCGAGTTTCCCGGGCGCTGGGTGTTCTGGATCAACCAGGAATTTCTCGAGCTCAAGAGCCTTCACTGCGCGCAGATGATCGATCAGGCGCGCCACGTGGAAGTGTTTCGCAAGCGCGCGATGACGATCGGAGGTCTCGGTCGCGCGAGCGTTGCGATCGAGCAGGCCGTCAAGGAGCTGATCTCGGCCGACACCTACACGAGCGGCTCGCTCTCCGTGTTCCTGATGCTGAACAGCATCGTTCTCGGACTGTTCCGCACGGCATCGTCGGCATCGAGCGTGGACGCAAAGATGTTCCGGCTCTGCATGCAGGACACCGCGCGCCAGATTGCGTACGCGACCGGCCAGCTGCGCTTCTTTCTCGGCGAGCATCCGGCCAAAAGCCTCGTGCTGCACGAGCATCTCGACCAGACCGAGCACGTGATGGTCGGCATCCTTGCGGCGCCGGAGCTGCTCGAGCCGCTGATCGTGCTCGCCGGCGGCGGCACGTCGGCTGCGCAGGTCTCGGCCGGGCGCGACAAGGTCCTCGCGATGCATCGCGGCGTCATCGGCGAATATCTCGAGCGGCTCGCGTCGGTCGGGCTCGAGCGCCGCGGACGCACGCGGCTCGAGAAAGTGTTTTCGTAACGCGGTCGCCGGAGCTCAACACTGCGGACAAAGCAGCTCGACATCGAGTGCGACCGCGCTGCGCAGGATCCGAAGCGCATCGGCGGACGTTACCGGCTCCGTGCCGTCCGTGTCGCAACGACACTGCGCGCAGGCGTTCGAGCCCACCGCGGTTTGCAGTGCAATCAACGAATCGACCGCGGTTGTCGATCCGCTGTAGTCGGCGTCGCCGCAATGATTGGCACGATCCGCCGCGAGATAGTCGTAGCCGCCGGCGCCCGTCAAAGTGAAATCGACAATCTCTTCGCCGGATTCGGCATCGAACAAATGGAAGTCGCTGAACACGACGGTGTTGCGAAAATCCGCATCCACCGTGGCGATGCCGGGAAGACTGCAGGTTCCGGCGCCGCTCGTGCACGACGGATTCCCCGCGTTGGCGTGAACGGTGACGTCCCTGCTCCATTGAAGCGGCGTACCGGACGGAAACGTGATTTCCATCTGCTGCGGAGGCTCCAACTCGTCCAAGACCCCCTGGGTCGAGCTCCAACTGGTGTAGTCGACGCGGTGATCCGTAGATGCGCCCGCCCCGCCGGACGCAAAGGCGTCTGCACTGGCGTAGGCCTGGGAGATCCACGGGACCTGTCCGCCGCCCGTGAAACCGCCGGTCATCTTGAATGTCCAACGGAGCGTGACCGAGCTCGTTCCCTCGGCGGTGACGACCACGTCGGCGTCGCGGAAATGAGCGGTGGCTTCGATCTGCACGAGGTTCGTGCTGCCGAGCTGCGTCTTTGCAAAGACCCTGGCGCCAACGGCTTGCGGGTTCGCGAACGCGTTGCCACGGACCTCACCTCCACCGTCGTACATCTCTTCGCCGCTCTTGCTCGCCGTCCTCGTGATGAGCGCATTGTCGCAGCTTCCAAGGACGCAAGCTCGAATCTCTTCGCCACGTGCCGGAGCAGGTGTCCACGCTGTCCATACGAGGACCAGCGCGAGAACACTCCGAAGGCTGACCGCGCGAAGCGGGGGGTCGAATTTCATTCAATCCTCCGTCGTTCGATGCCGACCGTAGCGCCGAGGACCGGGCTGACACAAGTCGACACTGAGCCCTTACCGGGTTCTGGGCGTCCACATTGAAGTAAGGGTGTCCGCCGCGCACCGACGTGCACGTGCGGCCGGTCATGTTCTCGTAGCCCACCTCCGCCGGTGAGCGCGCAATCACCAACGAAACCGGCGGGGGAAGAGCCGTCTCGGAGTCGTTGCGGATGGTCACCATGGTGACAAAGCGGTCCGAGTCGGCGTTGCGCCTCATTGCCGAGAACCGCACGCTGGCTGCGGCGGTGACGTCCTGCGGCCGCGCGTTTTCCAGAAAGCCGAACATGCACGAGTACACGGCGATCTCGCGGCTGGCATCGAGACTCCCGGTGACGATTGCCCTTAACGCCTCGAACAGGCGTTCGGAGTCCTCGCGTCCAAGGGTGCAGTGAAACTCGTGCACCTCAGGCGATGCGATCGAGATCGACAGCGACAAGGCAGAACGCCCTCGACCATACCCGTCGTCCCAGGTTGCCCGCAGCAGCCCGATTGCCGCTATCAGCGCTGAGAATTCGCACGAAGAGATGACGTGGGCGCGGGCGGGATTGTTCTTGTCTCGTGGCACAACGGACGATTCAACAGGATCCGCTCCGGGCAGGTCGGCGCTTGAGCGCAGGATCAATGGCCGGATGATTTTCGTGTGGCGTGAGGCGTCATCCCCTACCGTGATTTGAAACGCCGAGGCATCGTTCGCGAGCTTCGCAAAGTCTTCGTACGAGAGCTCGTTATGTGCGTGTGCGGCGCAGGGCAGGGCCACGATGACGATAAAGAGCACGCGACCGGTCCAGGCCGGTACGAATCGCGCCGCTCGCGGGCATCTGTTGCGCAATCTGGCCACCGTCGGCTGCTTTTGACCGACTGCGCGGCGTAACACCATCGGTAGCAACCGGCCCTGTTGGTGTCGACTCGGCGGAATGCGCCACTACCGCGACTGCGATTCTCGACCCGCGTAGTTCCACGCGATCGGCCGCCGGGATCTGTACCTGTCCGCCGAATCCGCGTATAGCGCGAGGCATGAGCACAAGGCCGTGGTCGTTCTATGCCGCACCGATGTCGTACTTCTCCGCGAAGATACGTCCGGCGCTCTACTACAAGAAGATCGAGTTCGCCGAGATCTGGCCGACGCGCGATGTACAGAAGACCATTCTCGCGAAGACCGGGGTGCGCTTCATTCCGGTGATCGAGACGGACACCGGCGAGATGCTGCAGGATACGCCGCGCATGCTCGAGCGCATCGAAGACCTGCGGCCGAATCCGCCGATCTTTCCCGAAGACGCCGCCGTGCGCATCGTGGCCGAAGTGCTGCAGGACTTCTGCGACGACGTGCTCGTGGCGCAGGCGCTGCACTGGCGATGGAGCTATCCGGAGCAGCGCCAGTGGGTCGAATCCGACTGGGAAGCTGTCTTCGGATCACTAGCCACCAAGCTTGCCGCGCAGATGTCGGGCGCGCTTCCGTTCGTCGGCGTAACCGAAAAAACGCGTGCGGCCGCCGAGGCCTGGTTCCTCAAGTTCCTCGATATTCTCGAGGTGCATTTCAGGGAATCGCGCTACCTGCTCGGCGACGTGATCACGGTCGCCGACTACGCGCTGTTCGGACCTGTGTTCGCGCATTTCGCGCGCGATCCGGTTCCCGCCCGCATCGTGCGCGAACGGGCGCCGACGGTGATGGCGTGGGCACATGAGGTCGAGGCTGCCGGTCCGCCGGCACCGTGGGCGAGCCCGCCCGAGATCAAGGAGACGCTGCTGCCGCTTCTCGCGGAGATCGGAAAGGTATTCGTTCCGCAGGTGATGTCCGTCAGCGCATTCGTGCGCGATGCGATCGCCACGATGCCGGCGGGCGAGGATGCTCCGCGCGTGCTCGGGCTTCTCGAACAGGACATCTTCGGTGTTCCCGAACAGCGGATCGCCAGCGCATATCCGGTATGGCGTCACCAGAGGACGGCGATGCGCTACGCAGCTCTGGCGAACGGCGAACAGGCTGTGGTCGACGAGATCCTGAGTCCGTGCGGCGTGCTTCCGTACCTTCGTGAAATTCCGGATGCGAGGCTCGCGATGGAAGGCTTCCGCCTGAAGATCTGCGACCCGATGGAATCGGTCGGTTCGAAGAAACGGGCCTAGAAGCGGGTGCGGGAAGACGCGCGGTCTTCCCGCACCGCTCCTGCCGAGGCCTGAAAGATCAGAACTTGTAGCGAAGGCCGAGAGTCAGCGTGACGATGTCGAAGTTCTGCGCACCGTTGAACGGCAGAACGTAGGCGACCTCCGGTGCGATCGCGATGTGCTCGGTGATACACGCATCCATGCCGAGCGCGAGACGCACGTCGACACCCTGTCCGGCGCCCGATCCACGCACGACGTTGTGCCCGTTGATGTCGATGTAGCCGATTCCGAACGCGCCGTACGGCTGCCAGCGGCCGGTCCACAGATAACCCTTCGCGTTGAGCGTGGTTGCCCAGCCGTCGTAGTGGTCCGTTGCGTGCGTGACGGGCTGGTTCGCCAGGCGCTGCGCGGTCGCCCGGCCGTCGTCGTCGAATTCGTGGAAATATTCGTACATGGCTTCGACGGCGAAGTGCGGCGCGAGGCGATAGCCGACGAGCACGTTGAAGCCTGGGCTGTTGTCTTCGTTGCCCGGGCCGGTCGCGTCGAAGTTTTCGATTGCGTACATCCCGCCGGCGCCGAGGTACGGTCCGGTTGCCGCGTAGTCGGTCTCGTCTTCGACTTCCATCGTCGCGGCCGGCGCGGATGCCGGAGCTTCCTCGGCGCGTTCCGCTTCGCCGTACGCTCCGGCACGTGCATGGGTCGCACTTCCGATCAGCGCCACGGCGCCGACCAGCAACACAAAGTTCTTTCGCATGATCAATCTCCTTGTTTTGGATTCGGGAGCCCGCGACTGTCCGATCGGTCCCGATCATGGGGCCTGCATTCCCGCGCAGGCCGTCCGCCACCACCGCCACTGTCCACGCATATATTCGCCATGATTGAAGGTCGGGTTCAAGCAATCCGGGCCCGAGCGAGCACGGCTCGCTTGATTTTGATCACGAAGCCGTTCGGCGCTGTGGAAACCGGGAGAGACTGTAAAAGAACGCTCGTTCGTCCGGCTGGACCGGTCAGACCGCGACCGTCGCAGCCTTTGCCGGGTGCACCGACCACGGTCCGTCGCCCGAAAGCTCGAGCACCAGCTCATAGTGCGCCAGATCATGATCGCTGCGGCCGATGGTCACGTACGTGGTGCCGTCGGCGTCGAGCATCTCGAGGACTTTGCGCATGCAGTCCGGCTCGAGCGTCGTCTCGATGCGGTCGAGCATTGCGAACTCGGGCGCGATGAGCACGAGGCGTGCGATCGCGAGCCGTTGCAGCTCGCCGAGCGACAGCACGTCGTCCCAGTCGCGGTCGACATCGAGCCCTCCGATGCGGGCGATGGATGCTTCGAGGTCGAGCGTGCGCAGGACCTCGTCGAGCCGCTTCTCGGTCGGTGTCGTGCTGCATCCGTCGGCGAACAGCGTCTCACGCAGCGTGCCCGGCGGCAGGTAGGGACGCTCGGGAATGAAGCACATGCAGTGCGTGCGCGGCCGTGTGATGCGGCCGCGGCCGCATTCCCAGAGATCAGCGGTTGCGCGAAACAGCGCCATCTTTGCCATCTCGCCCGGGCCCGTCACCAGCACGTGCGTGCCGCGCGGCACGTTCAGGTTGAGATCGTCGATGAGGATTCGCCTATCTTCCGGCGACTCGAGCGTGAGATGCTCGAAGACGATGGCATCGGAGCCTTCGGCGATCTCGATGGGCGGCGGCGGAGCCGTATCGCTCTCGTGCGCCGCCTCGCTGAAATCGTCGAGCCGCGCGACGACCGCTGTAAAGGAAGAGATCGACTGGAACTGCGTGACGATCAGCGAAAAGCCGCCGAGAAGCTGCGCAAAGGCAATGGATGCCTGCGTGATCTCACCGAATTCGATCTTGTGGTCGAGGTAGAGCGGGGCGACGACGAAAACCGGAATCAGCGGGATGTAGTAGTTGTATCCGCTCGTGAAGAAATTGAGGTTGCGGTTTACGGAGATGAGCCTTCTCGCGTTGTGTACGATGCGGTCGATCCGTTCGCCCAGCCGGCGCGCAAAGTGCGCTTCCTGGTGCGTCAGCGCCACGAACTCGCTGTTTTCGCGCAGCTGGACCAGCTCCGCGCGAAGCTCGGCCTCGCGGTCGAACTGGTTGTAGTTGATCCACACCATCGGCCGGCCGAGCAGGATCGTCATCGCCGATCCGACCGTCGCATAGCCTACGGCAACCCAGAACAGAGTCGGGCTGATCGTCAGCAGGACGCCGGAGAACGCGACGACGCTCATCGTCGCGTTGATCAGCATCAGCGCGAACGACAACGTGGTGGTCGTGAAAAACTTGACGTCGTCGGTAATTCTCTGGTCCGGATTGGCGATGCGCCGCGAGAGTCCGAGCTGGTGGTAGAAACGCCGCCGCAGATAGAGGTCCACGAGGCGCCGCGTCAGGAACTTTCGCCACAGCAGCCCGAGCCGCTCTTCGACGTAGCGGAAGATCACCGCGACCACGGTGCACGCCGCGAGAACCAGCACGTACTGCAGCGTGTGGATGACGAACTGGCTCCAGTTGCGATCGGCCACCGCCGTCATGAAGTCGCGGCCGATGTAACTGGTAAGGACGTTGAGGGAGTTGAGCGAAACCAGCAGCACGAGCAGTGCGACCAGCAGAAGCTTCGCCTTCAGACCGTCCTTCGACGCGATCAGGTCGCGCACGCTCGCCATGAAACGGGCACGCGAGGTTTCGTTGAGAATCGTGCGGTGTGGCCGTTCGTTCATGCTGCTTCCGCGTCGCGCACCACTTTCCTGGGCGTTGGCCGCGCCCGTGAGAATGGCGCGCGGGCATGGGCCGGGTCAATCGAAGGCGGCGCGCGGTGGCCCGGCCTGCCGCTGCCGGTAACAGAGCGCGGCCCACGGCGGCAGCGTGACGGCGAGCGCCGGCACGTTGATCATGAGGATATTGAACAGCCCTGCGCTGGCGAGGCCGTATCCGCTGTCGATGGCGAACCATGCAGCAATCGAAACCGCGCCGGCTGCGGCCGGTCGCCGCAACGCACGGTCGTGGCCGATCCATCCGGCGAGCATCACGAACTGCGCGAACGTGCAGCCGCCGATCGGTCCGAAAAATGCCATCGCCGCCCGCCGCGTGGACTCGTCGATGGAGGCGCCCGCATACTGGGCGAGCTCGAGCGCGCGGAACCACAGTGCGAAGGCCGGCGTGCCGCCTCCGAACGCGATCACCAGGCCCGTCGATGCTCCGAAGAGCGCGGTCCACCGGCACGCCCTTGCGAGCGCGGTGCCCGGGCCGGCTGCTCCGTCGTCGCGTACGTCGAACGACCGGTATGCTGCAGTGAGCGGCATGCCGACCAGTGCCAGCGGCAGCAGATTGATCATCCAGACGTTGAACGTTGCGCCGACGGCGAGCGATGCCACCGAATCGAGGATGAACCAGGCGCCGAGCCCGCGCAGCGAGAGATCGCGCGCCCACGGACGGCCTTCGGCCAGCGGACCGCGGGCGAGAAGCGCGTGGACGATCCATTTGCCGGCAATCGACCCGCCGGTGATTCCGAGCATGAGGCCGAACAGCTCGTGGTCCGCGGGCGCGATCGAATCCGCGCCGTACGCCCATCGAACAAGCGCATCGCGATAGAGTGAGAACGCAGCACTGTGGAAAACGAATGGAAGGAGCAGACCGAACGCGACGAAGAACCACGAAACGAGCTCGATCCAGCGTGCAACCGCGCGCCCGGTCTTGAGGGCCGGGGCGCCCGGCAACGCAGGCAAGGTGGCGGATTCCACGACGGCGATCCTACCGTAACGCCGCGGGCCAAGCCGAACCCTGCCGGTGCTGTCGTCGCCGTGTCTCCCGTGTAAGCTCGGGCAGTGCCCGTTCGCGCCGACGAGAAGTACAGCATCGCGCTGCCCGCGCTCGCCGATCCTCGCGCGTGGCTCGCCGTGGTCTCGGGTCTTTCGACGCTGCGAATCGCGGCTGTCGAGGGGCCCGACGATTCGAACGCGCTTTGTCTCGACTACGACTTCGGCACGGGATCGGGATTCGTCGTCGCGCGGCGCGAAGTCGTCGTTCCGCTGCCGGAATCGTGGGAGGCGCGGCTGCTGGCGCGCAGCACCGGGCCGGCCAACACGCTCGAGATCAAGCTCGTCGATGCATCGGGAACGAGCGTGTGGCGATGGATGCGCGACAAGTTCGATACCAGCGGTGCGTGGATCGAGATCGCGATTCCGAGCCGCGATTTTCTTTTTGCATGGGGACCGGCCGGAGGCGGCTCGATCCGTGAGACGAGCGCCGTCGAAGTCGCCGTCGTCGCCGGTCCGGGCGGCGCCGGATCGATCGACCTCGGCGACCTTCGACTGCTCGATCGCAGCCCCGGCCTCGACGCGCGCATCGAAGCGAGCTCGGTGGAGCCCGGTCATGCTCCGGAGCTCGCGTTCGACGACGATCCGTCGTCGAGCTGGCAGAGCAGGCCGGGAGCCGGGCCGCACAGCCTCACGGTGCATTTCAGTGCGCCGCGCGAGATCGGCGGTGTCGTCGTGTGGTGGCCCGCGGCGGCAATGCCGCGCGCGTACCGCATCGACATTCTCCAGCACGACGATCTGTGGACGACCGCTTTCGAATCGACGACCAACGTTCCGCGCGCGAGTTTCCTCGAGCTCCATCTGGCCGGCGCGCGCGCGCTGCGGATCGTCGCTACGGCCGTTGACGCGGCCGCCGGTACCGGTGTGGTGCAGATCGACGTGCGGCCCGTCGAATGGTCACGTACGCAAGCCGACTTCCTGACCAACGTGGCACTGCAAAGCCGCCGCGGCGCGTGGCCGCGCTACCTGCGTCGCGAGCAAACGTACTGGACGCCGGTGGCGACGCCACACAGCGGCCCGACCGGACTCATCAACGACGATGGCGCCGTCGAGATCGGCGAAGGCGGATTCATGCTGGAGCCGTCGTTCCTCGTGGCATCGTCCGGTTCGGACCGCGGCGGCGCGGCAACACCGGGAGGAGTCGCGTCGAACAGCCACGCTTCGGACGGCCGCGCCAATGCGTCGAACGGCGGAGAACGCACTGCGGATAGCATCAGCGACGCCGCCCGATGGATTACGTGGGCCGATATCCAGCGGTCGTCGAAGCTCGAGCGTCCGCCCGAGCCGATTGCCACCGTCGGCTGGAAGACGAAGACGCCGCTCGCGCACCAGGCCTCCGGCGACCAGCCCGATCTCGAGCTCGAGATCACCGCAATTGCCGAAGACTGCCAGGATGAAGACATCATCATGATCCGTTATCGCGTGCGCAGCCGCGATGCGGCCCCAGTGCGTGCAGCGCTGCTGGTTGCCGTGCGCCCGCTCCAGGTGTCTCCGCCATGGCAGAAGTTCCGCGATATCGGCGGACCGTCGCCGATCACGCGGCTCGAGCACACCGGCGGGCGTGTGCTTGTCGATGACGTCGCGACGATAGCGCCGATTGCTCCGTTCGCCGAGGATCATCGCTTCGGCGCGGCCGTTTTCGAAGAGGGCGGGCTTGCCGACGCGCTGTCGCAGGGAGTCCTGCCGTTGCGCTCGAAGGTCGAGGACCCGTCGGGTCGCGCCGAAGGCGTGCTCGCGTTCGATCTCGATCTTCGACCCGGCCAGTGGTCGGAGGTCTACGTCGAATCTCGCCGCCGGCGTTCCCGCATGCACGTCGCTCCGCTTACCCGGCTGCCGGAAGGCGCTGCAGGCGCGTCGCGTACAGCGGACGTTCGCTTCGCCGCCGCCGGCGATGCATGGAAGCGGGCGCTTCCGACACCGTCGGCGAGCGGCCCGATCGGAGCCGGCGCCGCGATCGACAGCGCGATAACGGCGGTGGCTCACATCCTTTGCTGCCGCGACGACGCTGCTCTCCAGCCGGGGCCGCGTCGCTATACGCGCTCGTGGATCCGCGACGGCGCGATCATGTCGGCGGCGCTGCTGCGCACCGGACGCTTCGACGCGGCACGCGCGTTTCTCGAATGGTATGCGCCGTTTCAGCGCGAAGACGGATTCGTTCCATGCTGCGTCGATCGTGACGGGGTCGATCCGCTCGTCGAGCACGACAGCCACGGCCAGCTCATCTACCTGGTCGCGGAAACGTACCGCTTCACGCACGACAAGGATCTCGCGCGAAAATTCTGGTCGCACTGCCAGAAAGCCGCCGAGTGCATCGAGGCTCTGCGCGCGACGAGGCGAACGGGCGAGTTCGACTGCACCGAGCGGCGCGCGTGCTTCGGGTTGCTTCCCGAATCGGTCAGCCACGAAGGCTACCTCGCGCAGCCGGTGCATTCGTACTGGGACGACTTCTGGGCGCTGCGCGGGCTTCGCGATGCGTCGTTCCTCGCGCGCGAGCTCGGACTGCCGGCCGACGCCGAAAAGTGGCGCGAGGCTGCGGGCGATCTGGCGACCGTGATCCGCAAATCGATCGAGACCGTCGTGCGTGAACGCAACCTTGTCACTGTGCCGGCATCGGTCGAGTGGGCCGACTTCGATCCGACCTCGATCGCCGGCGCCATCTCGCTCGTCGGTGAGATCGATCTGTTTCCTGCCGAGCCGCTGGCGAAGACTTTCGATCAGTACATGAAAGGGCTGCGTGGGAGGCACTCCGGGGCGCTGGCGTGGAACAACTTCTCGCCGTACGAGGTGCGCATCGTCGGCGCGCTCGTGCGCCTCGGGCGACGCGACGAAGCCAACGAGCTGCTGCTGGCGATGATGGCGGCGAGGCGGCCGGACTCCTGGCGACAGTGGCCGGAGATCGTCTGGCGCGACATCGAGTCGCCCGCGCATCTCGGCGATCTGCCGCATTGCTGGATCGGCGCCGAATACGTGATCGCGCTCAGAACGATGTTCGTCTACGAGCGCGAGAGCGACGCGGCGCTGGTGCTCGGCGCGGGACTGCGGCGCGAATGGCTGGACTCGGTGCCGCGGCTCGAAGCGAAAGGGCTCCCGACGTGGTACGGCACGCTGGACCTTGCCTTTCATCGCGACGGCCGCGATGGCCGCAGCTACCGGATCGTCGTTCGCGGCGCGAAACCTCCAGGAGGTTTCGTCGCGATGCTCCCCGAAGGATTCGACGTCTCCATTGACGTGGAGCCGGACGCGTCCGGCGAGGCAGCGCAATGAGGTGTGCGTCGGCGTGATCTTGACCGCTCGCCGATAGGCGGTCATCGTTGCGGCATGTTACCGCGTACACCCTTCCGGTCGCCGCGCTCGATCGCGCGCATCATGTTGGCGGCCGGTCTGCTTTCCGTCTGCGCCGGCTGCGCAACGCAAAGACCCGCCGCGCAGCCTGCTGCATCTGCCGCGCCCTCGCTGCCGGCGCTCGAGTCGGGGTTTCTCACCAATTATTCGCGCCTTCAGCCGAGCGACCAGTCGCCGTCGGTGCTCTTCTATCGCGACCCGACGCTGAAGCGCGGCTTTCGCAAGATCCTGTTCCGGCCGGTCCAGGTGTGGCGCGGTGCCGACCGGCGCCTCGACGACATTCCCGAATCCGACCTTCAATACCTGGCCGATTCGTTCTATCGCGCGATGACGAGCCGGCTTCGCAGATCGTTCGAGCTCGTCGACAAACCCGGGGTCAACGTGCTCGAGATCCAGCTCGCGCTCACGCTCGTGACGAAGCCGCACCAGAAAGTCGATTTCTTCTCGACCGACGTTCCGATCCGCAACCTGCCCGAGCGGACCAGAGAGCTCGGCGACGCGACGAAAACGTTCATCCACGATTGTGCGCTCGAAGCGGAGTTTTCCGTCTCCGGGCCTCCGCCTGCGAAAGCGGATGGCGACAAACGCCGGCATCGCAAGCGGGTCGTCAAGGCGGCGTTCTTCGACAAACGCCGCGGGAACGAGACGTCCAAGGGCAACGTCCAGACGTGGAGCGATGTCGACGCGGTCTTCGACAGATGGGCCGACGTGATGGATTCGCAGCTGGTCGGGCTGAAGGATGGTACGTTCAAGCCGAAGCTGACTGTGAGCGATACACCGGCGCGATCGAAGTAGGGCTGGGTCCGCCGTCGCTCAGCGCGCAATTACCAGCAGGGGACGTTCGCCGTCGCGGTGCACAGGTAGACGCGGTTGTCGCCGTCACCCTGCGCATCCCAGTCGCACATGCCGCGAGCGTACGGGCTGATTCGCGGCGCGCCGCCCGCATCGCGACAACGCGCGGCGCTGTCCTGCTGGGCGAGCGCGACCGCATCGTCGCAGCAATCGCGCTGGTTGTCCCACGTCCAGCCGGTATTGCCGGCGCCCTCGTACTCCGCTGCGGCCGCAGCGCCTGCCGTGATCGCAATCAGAAAGGCAGCGAGCAACGCTTCGCTCCCGAACGGGGTTCTGCGCGGAGTCATCGCCACCATTCCTAGCACGCCGGGATACGGCGGACGAGTACGTTGCGCCCGTGCTCCGCGCGACCGGGTCGCCATTCAAAGACATCCGCGCCAGGTCTGCTACGGGCAGAAATGTGCGCTTTGCCGAGCGCTATCCTGCGGCATCGAAGTGCGCAGCGATGCGCTGCATGCGAGATGCCATTGACTGAGACGCGCCATTGGATGATTGGCTCCAGTGCGGCACCCGCGTCGGGGCCTCTCTCGTTCGCTCGATAAGGAAAGAGCTCCATGCAGACTCCGTTCTCGCTGTCGATCCTCGCGTGTCTTTTCGCGGCCGTCCTGATGCCGGCTCCGACTTCTGCTGCGACCACGCAGTGCGGCGATCTGGACGGCAACGGCAGCGTGGTCGCGACCGATGCGCTGCGACTGCTGCGAGTCGCCGTCGGCCAGCAGCTAGCGATCGAGTGCCCTGGCGCCGGGCTGAGTTGCTGGGACGCCAACGGTGACAACACGTGCGAGGCAGTAGAAGACATCAACGACGACGACGGTTGCGACTATCTCGACTGCCAGGGGCCTGCGGGTCCGACCGGCCCCAAAGGAACGACCGGTCTGACTGGTCCCACCGGCCCGGCCGGTGCTCCGGGCGTGCAGGGCCCTACGGGACCAAGCGGCGCACAGGGCCCGACCGGTCCGAGCGGAGTACAGGGGCCGACAGGTGCGACCGGTTCGACGGGGCCAACCGGAGCGACCGGACCGACCGGATCGACGGGCCCGACCGGTCCGACGGGTGCTGCAGGCTCTTCGGCATTCCGCGGCAGCCTTCTGCCGGCAGCCAACGCCGTCACCGTCATCGACAGTCCGGCCACCGGACGTTTCCCGACCATCACGATCGGCACCGACGGGCTCGGCGTGATCAGTTACACGAACAACTATCCGGTGCTGCGGGTGGGGCACTGCGCGAACGTGACCTGCAGCAGCCTGTCGTCAGCCTTGACGATCGGTTCGGATGCGGTCGGGCAGGCCGCATCGATTGCGATCGGCGCGGACGGGCTCCCGCTGCTCGCGTATTTCGACCATCCGGGCCAACACCTGAAGGTCGCGCACTGCACGACCTTCAACTGCAGCACCAGCTCGCAGGCCACCATCGATGGCGTTACGGTCGGGTCGTTTCCGACGATCGTCATCGGAACCGACGGCCTCGGCCTGATCAGTTACTACGACGAGACCAACCAGCATCTTCGCGTCGCGCATTGTTCGAACACAGCGTGCACCGCCGCGACGTCCAATACGCTCGACGGCTCGGTGACGACCGGCGGCTGGATTTCGATGGCGATCGGTTTCGACGGCCGCGGCTTGATCAGTTACTACGACTCGGCGGCAACGTCGCTCAAGGTCGGACACTGCTCCGATGCAGCGTGCACGACCGGCACGTTCACGACGCTGGACAACACGGCGGACGTCGGAGACACGTCGTCGGTCACGATCGGGGCGGACGGCTACGGGCTTGTCAGCTACCACGATCGTACGGCCGATCGGCTCAAGGTGCTGCATTGCACGAATCCGGCGTGTTCTGTGGGGCTCGGCCAGACGATCGACGCTCTGCTTGGTTCCGGAAGGAACAGCTCGATCACGATCGGCTCGGACGGCTTGGGAATCATCAGTCACTGGGGATCGTTCCAGAACGATCTGAGGATCTCGCACTGTTCGAACCTGGCCTGCACCGATGCGCTCAACCTTACCGCGGACAGCGTCGGGCTGGTCGGAAGCCTCACGTCGATCACGATCGGTACCGACGGCCTTCCGCTGATCGCGGAATACGACAACTCCAATGACCGCCTGAAGTCGGTGCACTGCGGCGACCCGTCGTGCGTGGACTACTTTCGCCGGCGGTAAGGCAGGTTTCTGCAGCCGTCAGGCCGGACACTTCGGCAACAGTCAGGCCTGATGCTTCTGCAACAGTCAGGCCTGACGTTTCTGCACCAGTCAGTCCTGACGCTTTTGAATGTTCGCCCACTCGTCCTTCAGCGTTGCCGTGCGGTTGACGACGAGCGCGCCGCCGCGCGAATCCGGATCGATGCAGAAGTATCCGAGCCGCTCGAACTGGTAGCGCTCGCCGGCCTTTGCAGCGGCAAGTGACGGCTCAACGCGCGCATCGCGAACGATCTCGAGCGATGCAGGATTGAGGCTGTCGAATGGCGACTCGCCGTCGGCAACCTTGAGCGGGTTCTCGCGCGTGAACAGGAGATTGTAGAGACGCACTTCGGCCGGGATTGCGTGTGCCGCCGAAACCCAGTGCAGCGTCGCCTTCACCTTGCGACCGTCGGGCGAATTGCCGCCGCGGCTTGCCGGATCGTACGTGCAGCGAAGCCCGGTCACCTTTCCGGCGGAATCCTTCTCGACGCCGGTGCAGGTGACGAAGTACGCGTAACGCAGCCGCACCTCGCGACCCGGTGCGAGGCGGAAGAACTTCTTCGGTGGGTCTTCCATGAAGTCGTCGCGCTCGAGGAAGAGCTCGCCCGAAAATGGCACCTGGCGAGTGCCGGCCGCGGCGTCTTCCGGATTGTTGACGGCTTCGATCATCTCGACCTGGCCGGCCGGCCAGTTCTCGATCGTGACGCGAATCGGATCGACGACCGCCATCACGCGCGGTGACGTGCGGTTCAGATCGTCGCGCACGTGATGCTCGAGCTGCGCGAACGCGACCATGTTGTCGGCCTTGGCCACGCCGACGCTTTCGCAGAACGCGCGAAGCCCTGCGGCCGAGTATCCGCGGCGGCGCATGCCCGAAATGGTCGGCATGCGCGGATCGTCCCAGCCCGAGACGTGGTTCTGTTCGACGAGGCCGCGAAGGATCCGTTTGCTCATCACCGTGTACGCGAGGTTAAGGCGCGCGAACTCGATCTGCTGCGGGCGGCCGGGCAGGCTGGAAAGATCGACCTGGTCGAGTACCCAGTCGTACAGTGCGCGGTTCGGCACGAACTCGAGCGTGCAGATCGAGTGCGTGATGCCCTCGAGCGCATCCGACAGGCAGTGCGCGAAGTCGTACATCGGATAGATGCACCATTTGTCGCCGGTGCGGTGATGATCGGAGTGCTGGATGCGGTACAGCACCGGATCACGCATGACGATGTTCGGCGAGGCCATGTCGATACGCGCGCGAAGCGTGTGCGTGCCGTTCGGGAACTCTCCGGCGCGCATGCGGCGAAACAGGTCGAGGTTCTCGTCTACGCTGCGCCCGCGCCAAGGGCTTTCCTTGCCCGGCTCGGTGAACGTGCCGCGGTACTGGCGCATCTCTTCGGGCGAAAGGTCGCAGACGAACGCCTTGCCGCCGCGCACGAGCTCTTCGGCGAACTCGTAAAGGCGATCGAAGTAGTCGGCTGCGTGGTAGAAGTGCGTACCCCAGTCGAAACCGAGCCAGCGCACGTCCTCGGTGATCGAATCGACGTATTCGAGGTCTTCCTTGCTCGGGTTCGTGTCGTCCATCCGCAGATGGCAGCGACCGCCGTTTTCGATGGCGACTCCGAAATTGAGGCAGATCGATTTGGCGTGGCCGATGTGGAGGTAGCCGTTCGGCTCCGGAGGAAAGCGCGTCACGACGCGCCCCTGGTTCCGGCCGGCCGCGACATCGTCCGCGACGCGCTGGCGGATGAAATCGAGGCCGGGTGCGCGCGCCGTGTCGTTCGAGGAAGAGGATGCTGTCGTTTCGTTACCCACGTCGTTCTCCGAAGCGGGGGATCTTAAAGGAAACGGCCGGCAGGTACAGGCCGTCCGCTGCTGCTTCGGCTGAAACAATGGGCCGGTGTCGGCACGCGAGATGCGCCGGACTGTACCCCGCGCCGTTTTCCGGCATAACGGCGCGCGATGAACGTCACGACATCGCATCGCAGCGTTGAGCCGTCCCACGGCATTTCGTTCGCCGAGGCGGCACGTGTCTGGGCGCGCGTCGCTGCGCTCAGCTTCGGCGGGCCGGCCGGGCAGATCGCGGTGATGCACCGGATCCTCGTCGACGAAAAGAAATGGATCGGCGACGCGCGCTTCCTGCACGCGCTCAACTACTGCATGCTCCTGCCCGGTCCCGAGGCCCAGCAGCTTGCCGTCTACATCGGCTGGCTGCTGCACCGCACGGCCGGCGGACTCGTCGCCGGCCTTCTGTTCATCCTTCCGGGTTTCGTCTCGATCATGGCGCTCAGCATCGTTTATGCGGCGTACGGCAACGTCGGATCGGTGGCCGCGCTGTTCTTCGGCATGAAAGCCGCCGTGCTCGCCGTCGTGATCGAAGCCGTGCAGCGGGTCGGAAAGAGGTCGCTCAAGAGCAACGAGATGCGCGCGGTTGCGGTGGCCGCGTTCATCGCGGTGTTCGTCTTCGATGTTGCGTTTCCGTGGATCGTGCTGGCTGCGGGCCTCATCGGGTTCGCCGGTGCGCGCCTCGGCGTGCGCGCGTTTGCACCGGGCGCCGGCGGTCACGGCGCCGCCGGAAGCGCCATGCTGAGCGATGCCGACAGCGCGCTCGGAGAGTCGATGCCTGCCCACGCAAGGCCGTCAACGGTGTGGTCGCTTCGGATGGGCACGATCCTGCTGCTGCTCTGGCTGGTTCCGGTGATTCTCATCGTCGCGATGACCGGCGACCGTGCGCACAGCGCGTTCGCCGACATCGCCGTGTTCTTCTCGAAGATGGCCGTCGTCACGTTCGGCGGCGCCTATGCGGTGCTCACGTACGTCGCGCAGCAGGCGGTGACGGGATACGGGTGGCTGCGGGCGACCGAAATGATGGACGGTCTCGGCATGGCCGAAACCACGCCCGGGCCGCTCATCATGGTCAACCAGTTCGTCGGATTTCTGGCGGCGTTTCGCAATCCGGGAATGTTTCCGCCGTACGTTGCCGGAGTGCTCGGCGCGATCCTCACGGTGTGGGTCACGTTCACGCCGTGCTTCCTGTGGATCTTCCTCGGCGCGCCATACGTGGAGACGCTGCGCAGCAACAAGGCCCTGTCCGGTGCGCTCGCGACCATCACCGCCGCTGTCGTCGGCATGATCGCGAACCTTGCCGTCTGGTTCGCGCTGCACGTGATGTTCCGTGAGGTCCACGTGATCGCCGGCTACGGCGCGACGATCGACGTGCCGGTCCTGGCGAGCATCAATGTCTGGAGCGTCGTGCTGTTCGCGGGCGCAGCCTGGGCGATCTTTCGTGCGAAGAAAGGCATGCTCGGAGTGCTTGCGGTGACGGCGCTGGCGGGAATGCTGCTGTACTTCGCAGGCCTCGTGCAGCCGATCGCATCGTCGCAGTAGCGGACGGCTCGAGCCGTCACCGGACCATGCATTCTCCGGCGTCCGAAAGGACGACCAGCCGGTTTCCGCGGCCCTCGGCGCGTCCGGCAAGCACGAGATCGCGCCCGGGCGACGCATCGAAGAACCCGTCGTCAACGAAGGCGGCGAACGCACCGGACGAAAACGCTACCGTCGATGCGGAGTGGCTCTCGCCGAAGTGGCCTTTCGCGTCGCCGGGAAGAAGCAGCACGTGGCCGTCGGCGGTCACGCTTGTGAAGTCGGCTGCGCGGTCGCCGTCGAAGTCCGCAACGACGAACGGGTAGACGAGGCCGCCGGCGTGGCTGACGATCTGCTGACCGAAGGTTCCCTGTCCAGTGTTGCGAAGGACGGAAATCGTTCCGCCATCATGATCTGTCGAGGTCACGACGTCTGCGTCGCCGTCGGAGTCGATGTCGGCGACGGCCAGATAGAAGTCGGCCGCCACGTCGTAACTTACGGGGGCGGCAAAATTGCCGTCGCCCTTGTTGCGGTGCACACGCAGCGTTCCGTGTTCGCGCACGAGCTCGAGCACGTCGTCGTCGCCGTCGCGGTCAAGGTCGGCAACCGCGAGCGCCGGAAAAGTCGTGAGCGCGTCGAGCTCGTCGAAAGATTCGAAAGTTCCGTCGGCCTGTCCGAGGAACAACTCGATCTCGCCGGCGCCGATCGCAAGGTCGGTGCGGCCGTCGCCGTCGATGTCACCGGCCGCGGTGCTTTGCCGGATCGCTTCTCCGTTTGTGAGCTGGGTCGACGCCGGCGAAACGGTGAACGTTCCGTCGCCGCTGCCGACGAGGACGACCGATCTTTGCGCCGACTCTTCGCCGTTCGTGTCCGCAGCCGTCGCAATCAGGTCGGCCTGCGTGCTGCCGGTGATCTGGCCGACGAAAAGTACGAACGGCACCGTGCCGACCGGATGAACCGTGCGATCGAAGTGCCCGGTCCCATCGGATCCGTACACCGTGACCGTCTGGGCGAGATCGGTGGTCGCAACGTCGTCGAACCCGTCGTGGTCGAAGTCGGCGACGACGAGGTCGTTCGTCTGCGGCGTGGCCTCCGACTCGACAGGACCGGCGAACGAGCCGTCGCCTTTTCCGTGAAACAGCGTCAGGTCGTCCGCGCCGTCGCCGGAGTTGGCCGTGATGACGTCGGTCAGCGAATCGCCGTCGATGTCGGCAAGCGCAACCGACCGCGATTTGAATCCTGTCGCCTCGACTCGCGCATTGGCAAACGTGCCGTCCCCGTTTCCGAGAAAAACGCTAAGGCCGCGATCGGCGCCTGCATAGTTGACGGCGACGACGTCGAGCACGTCGTCGTCGTCGACGAATCCCACGTCGGTCTGGATGGTGTTCGAGGACGCCGCGTACAGGACCGGCTCCTCGAAGTTGTGGTCGCCTTTGGCAAGCAGCACGGCGATTGCATCCGCGGAGTTCGAAGCCACGACGATGTCGGTGCGGTCGTCGCCATCGAGGTCCGCGAGCGAGACGTGGTACGGCGCGCCGACGCCGCCGACCAGCTTTTCGTTGCCGAAACCGCCGTCACCGTCGCCGTACAGAATCGACAGGTCGTTCGAATCGCGGTTGGCGGTTACCGCGTCGAGGATGTCGTCGCCGTCCATGTCGGCGAGCGCGACCCAGCGCGGGCCTGCTCCGACTGCGTAGCGGACGTCCTGCGCAAACGTGCCGTCGCCGTGTCCGAGAAGAACCGAGATGTCCTGCGACAGCGAGTTGGCGACCACGAGATCGAGCTTGTCGTCTCCGTTGATGTCGACCGCCACCGAGTTGATCGGTGCGACTCCGGTAGGAATCGGATCGGCCGCGCGCACGAACTTTCTTCCGGCTCGGCCGAACAGCACGGTAAGACTGTTCGGCAGTGCATCGGACGTGACGATGTCGAGGTGGCCGTCGTCGTCCAGGTCCGCAATGGTGACCGACTGCGGAGTATCGCCGACCGCAAATGCCTTGCGTTCCGAAAACACGCCGCGCCCGCGACCATAGAAAACCGAAACTTCATCCGCCTCGAGGTCCGCCGTTACCAGATCCACGTAGCCGTCCTTGTCGATGTCGACGGCGACGACCGAGCTCGGGCGCGCGCCGGTATCGAGTCGCGTGATGGCCGTGCACGTGCAGGCCGGACAATGCAGCGCCGCCCCGGTGCCGACCGCGCGCCGGAGCGTCGTGAGCGCATCCACCGCGCTGACCGCGCCGCTCGAATCCACGTCGCAAAGGCAGCGCCCGCACGATCCGGCGATGCCGACGGCACCCTGAAGCACGAACAACGCGTCGGTCGCATTCGGTTCGCGCGCGCTCGCGTCGGAAGTTCCGCACGGTCGGACAACGTCGGCGCGGCCGGCTGACGGGATTACAAGGAAGGCGAGAGAGGCGAGGGAGGAAAGAAGAAGGTTCTGTCGCATCCGGCGACTATGAAGTCGCCGCAGACGGCCCCGCAAGTAGGATTCTTTTCCATCTGGCGAGAGCGGAGTGTGAGCTTTTGCATAGGAACGGCCCGTCCTGATCGCATCCCCTCGATGCAATCAGGACGGCCGCGTCCCTTACTGTGTTCCCGCACCCACAGCAGCCATAGGAGAGCCCGGAACAGGGGAGATGCACGAGGAGGGGCGCACCTCAGGCCACGCGTCGGCCAGCCCGCGACGGTCGCGCGCTACCTTTCCTGTTCCGGAGCTCTCCGGCTTGCTCGCAGTTCCCCCCGCACCTGTGTCTCCCCCTCTCGATTGGCCTCGGGCGATGCCACTTGCTCGGTCGTCCGTACCGAGCCCACCCCCCTCGGTGGAGCATTCACCCATGGTTTGGGCCGTCGAAGACAAACACAGAGCGGACTGCGAACGATTCGGATCCCTGTCGGGACCCTTACTACTCGACGAAGTGTCCTCCGGACCCTTCTTGCTGGACGAGGTGTCGTTCCTTCGCGCACTGCAGCCGGCGGTCATGAAGGCGACGATTGCGATGGTGCCGACGGCCAGAAGGCCGAGTGCTGCGGGAACGAGATAGTTTGCCGCCCTGCCGTTTCGATGGAGTACGGTCGATTTTGCCAGGAGGTCGTCCGTGGATCCCGGCGGGGCGGCAAGGCCCTCGAAACGGCGCGCGACATTCGCCGACCGAGAGCGTCGATTGCTCGAAAATCTTGTCTGGAATCCGCCGGAGCGGGTTGGTGTCGCGGACATTCGGTTCCTCGTCGCGCTGACGGCGGCGCAAAGCCGCTGGCAGACGAGGCAACGTCCGAACGCGGAGACTTTTATTCCAATAAGCTCAAGGGCGTCAAGCTTTTTCGCCCGAAATGTGCGTTTTGGTGCGGGGTTTCTGCTGCATGCGGCGCCCGGGGCGGCCCATCCGACGGGCCGGGCGTGGCTACTAAGAGGAGGCGCATGTAAGGACCGGCCCAGTGACGTTTCGCAACAGCATCGGCGCACGCATCTTCGGTCTGGCCGTCTTCCTTCTGACACTCACCATCGCGCTGGTCGGCTTCCTGCTCTGGCAGGTCGATCGCCTGGAGGAAGAGCTCCAGACGCTGACCCACGTCGACATCCCGCTCGCGACCTCGCTTTCGAACGTCAACGAGTACGGGCTGCGCCGCCGCCTCGCGTTCGAGCGCACGTTCGGCGCGCTCAGCCACCCCGAACCCAACCAGACGGTGCTGACCGAAGCGCAGGCCAACTACGAAGAGTTCACCGGCCTGCTCAACGATGAGCTCGCACGTGCGGCAACGCTGCTCTCACCGGACGCGATCGGAGCCAGGGCGGCATCCGAAGCGCTCGAGCTCAGCACGCTCCTGAGACAGGTCGAGGCTGCGTACCCGGCCATCACGGCTCAACAGGCGAAGGTCCTCGATCTTCAGCGTCAGGGCGACCACGCGGCCGCTGTGCTCGTTGCCGACGGACTCAACCAGCTTCAGAGGCTCGTGCAGACCCAGCGCGCCGAGCTGCAGACCATCACGACCAGGCGTGCCGAACACGTGGCCCGGGAGGCACTCGAGCGGCAGGGCCGCATCGTGCGGCTGAGCGTGGCGGCCACGGCATCGACCGTGCTGCTGGGGCTTCTCGTCGCGATGGTGGTCACGAGAGCCCTCCTTCGTCCCGTGCACTCGCTGATCGGCGCGCTCGGCAATGTGCAGAAGGGCCAGCTCGACCTCGAGCTGCCCGTGCGCAGCAAGGACGAGCTCGGCGCGCTGACGACGTCGTTCAACTTCTTCGTCGGCGAGCTGCGCGCCAAAGAGCAGATGCGCGAGACGTTCGGCAGGTACGTGGATCCGCGCATCCTCAAGCGGCTGCTCGACGCCGACATCACCGGCGAAGACGGCGGACGCGAGATGATGACCGTTTCGTTCGGCGACATCGTCGGCTTCACCGCGCTCTCGGAGCGCCTGACTCCGGCCAACATGGTGCGGCTGCTCAACCGGCATTTCGGTCTTCAGGCGCTGGCCGTGCAGGAATATCAGGGCATCGTCGACAAGTTCATCGGCGATTCGATCATGGCCTTCTGGGGTCCGCCGTTCGTCGAAGATGCCGAGCACGCGGTGCTCGCGTGCCGTGCGGCGCTCGCGCAGCTCGTCGCCATCGATACGCTTCGAAGCGAGCTTCCCGAGCTTACCGGGCTGCGGCGGGATACGCCGGTGATCGATCTGCGACTCGGCCTTGCGCTCGGCGAAGTGATCGTCGGGAACATCGGATCGGACCACACGCGCAGCTACACCGTCATCGGCGACACGGTGAATCTCGCGGCGCGCCTCGAGGCGGCCAATCGTTTCTACGGCACCAGGATCCTCGTGAGCGATTCGGTCGCGCGCGAGGCCGGCCCGCAGTTCGAGATGCGCGAGATCGATACCATTGCCGTAAAGGGCAAAATCGAGACCGTCGACGTGTTCGAGCTGCTCGGTGAAACCGGCTGTCTCGACGACGTTGCTCAGCGCGCGCGCGATACCTACGCCGACGGACTGCGCTGCTATCGCGCGGGCAGCTGGGATGCCGCGTTCGCAGCTTTCTCGCAGAGTCTCGCCGCGCGGCCGGCGGACCGCGCGGCAGAGGTCATGCTCGAACGCATCGCCGAGTTCCGCGAGAAGCCGCCGTCCGGATGGGACGGCGTGTGGCGGCCGCAAACGAAATAGCAACGACCAGCCAGTCGATGGACTGGAATCAAACGAAAGATGTACACCGCGTGACCACCGTCACTCGTGTGAAATGTTATCACTGCGATTGCGAAAAAAGCTCCGAGGCGAACGAGTGCAGGCAACACGCGCTCGTCCCCCCAGTGGGGACAGAACACAAGTTCGGCAACCGGAGTAGCTGGCGACTTCGGTCAGCGGGACGGCGTTGTGAAAACGTCGTTGCGACGAGATCGAGCGGTCCAGTTCTGCGAATTCTTCGGGGCAATCCCGGTACGCCTCCGACAACTCGCGGATTGCGGCGCGCGATTCGTGGGTCGATGCAGAGCGTCGAAACGTAACTGCCATGGATCGCGGAGATGTCGCAGGACTCTGACATCCATGTTGGCAGGTAACGCCGATGTCGTTCCGGGTTCTCGCGGGTGGATGCTGCGAGGCGACCGCAGCGGCGCGCGCATCTACAAAAACTCCCGTGTTCGAAGTGTTCGCGCACCAATTCTCGTGACGTCTAAAAAAGTTTCTGCGCGAAACGGCTACACAAGTATTGTCGGCGGCGGCGCGGCCGTTACTGTCGCGACGGATCCGACGGCATGCATCAGCCGGCGGACGCGGGAAAGGGGCGTCAGCCAACGGATGCCGGAGCGATCGGCCGCCGGCGCTCGAGCGGGTCGAGCGCCGGCCTCGCAGATCCAGGCTCTGCACGTGCTGAGCCGCGCTCGACCCGTCCGGCGACTGTTCGCCAGCGCGAACGGCCGCCGGTTTTCGTACTGGAAGGGGAGGACAGTCGATGATCGCGATCGAGACCATTTCACGTCGTTATCAGGACACCGACGTTGCGGCTGCGGAAGAGCGCGACGGCAGCGCGCAGCATCCGCAGGGAATAACGGAAACCGTGCGGGGCGGAACCAACAAGGGCGGACGCCCGACCTCGTCGAATCCGCGCAAACTGATCTCGCTGCGTCTTCCCGCCGACGTCATCGCGCGATGGCGGGCGACCGGCCCCGGCTGGCAGACGCGCATGGCCGATCGATTGAGCAAGGTGCGTCTGTAGCACTCTCGACAGGGTGGTCGGCTACCATATCGCGCCGGCGTGCATTCGCTCGCGCCGGCCGTCGCCAATATCTGAGACCGTTGGCGATTTGCCGCAGAGCCAGAGGTCACTCTGGAACAAGGAAGGTCTCATGAACCGTCGCATTACGTTCCGCATCATTTCCACGCTTTCGCTCATCGCGAGTCTGGCGGGCGCGGGCGCCGTATCGGCCGCATCGGTCTCGTGCGAAACCTTCAACGAATGCACTGTCGGCACGTGCCTCGAAGACGGCACCTGCGAAGAAACCCCCGGCAACAATGGCCATTCCTGCCAGACGCTGGACGCTTGTACGGTGGGAAAATGCTTGAACGGAACGTGTGAGGCGTCTCCGGCCGACGACGGTACGCCGTGCGAAGCGTTCGACCTGTGCGCCGAGCAGAACGGTACCTGCTCGGGCGGCGAGTGCATTGCCGAAAAGATTCCGGACGGCGCGCCCTGCAGGCAGGACCTGCTTAACCCGTGTTTTACCGGCACCTGCACGACGGTCTTTACCGTCACGTTCTGCTCGCCGGAGCCCAAGTGCGACCCGGCGCCGGATTCGTGCGATTTCCACTGCAATATCTTCACGGGCGAATGCGAATCGACCCCGACGCATATCTGCGACACGCAGTGCACGACGGCTACCTGCGAGCCGGACGAGGACTCCGGTTACACCTGTTCGAACCCCGTCGACCGCCCCGACAGCACACCGTGCGAGGACGGCAGCACATGCACGGTGAACGACAAGTGCCAGGCCGGTGACTGCATCGCCGGCGAACCGGGCGGCGGGCAGGAGTGCGGAAACGGCGTCGTCGAAGATCCCGAGGAATGCGACGACGGTGACACGGAGTTCGTAAACGGCGAAGCCTGCGACGCCGAGTGCAACCTCGTGCCGTGCGGCAAGCCGACCAACTCGACCGGTGAGCTGCCGAAAGCGTCCGATGCACTGTTTACGCTCAAAGTCGCCGTCAATTCGGCAACGTGTGCTCTTTCGGTGTGCGATGTGAACAGCAGCGGAAGCGTTACGGCGTCCGACGCGCTGATCGTGCTCAAGAAGGCCGTAAGCTCGCCCGTTACGCTGAACTGCCCGAGGGGCGGCGGTGGCGCCTAGGAACGCCGGCTCGCACCGGTAACTTCCGCGGTTTTTGTAGCTGCGTTGTCGATGTCCGCTTCCGCACAGCGATGCTCTGCATCGCTGTGCGGAATGCGTAGTCGCCATGGCGATCCTGTTCGTCTGCGATTCGGAGATCAATTGCCGAGCCCCCCGTGGCTCCGCCTGTAGCAGTTGACCGGACGTGCAGCGCGAAGCCGTTTCCGAGTCGACGATTGGTCGCGGACTTCAAAAACTGTCTTCGCGTAAAAAATTCGGACACGAAACTGCGCGTGCGCAAGCCCGCTGTACATACGCAGCGACGACGTCCGTCTGTTGCCGCGCGCGCAAAATCACCGGCTTCGCTTCTTCGCAAGTAAGAGCAGTCACACCGGACAGTCGCGCTTTCTGTCGATACAGATCGCGCGCGATCCCGCTGCGTTGAGCGGCGGAAACGCACCTCATCGGGCTACAACAAAACGTTGAGTGCTGTCGATCCCGTCGTCGCGAATCGATTTTTCACAGCATGCTCGCGACGCGCCGTCGTCGATTTACGTCGTGATTTTCTTGACGCGATGACGAACGCCGCACTATCAGCGCACCACTCGTGCTTTCGCGAGTCATCACAAAAGGAGAGGGATCCATGAGTATTCGAAAACCATTCTGGCGACTCGGTGCGCTCCACGCAGCGGTCGTCGTACTGTTCTCTGCGGGCGCCGGCGCAACGACGACGTGCCCCGGCACCCTGAACAATCTTGCGGGCGGCACGTTCGACCTTGCCGATGACTACACGTGGACCGGTGTCGGCAGCTGCTTTTATTTCAGCGGCGGCGGAACCGTCGACCTTCATGGCCATAGCATCACCCGGACCGGCGGCACCGGCATTGGTATCTCTGCGATCGGCTGCCAGAGCGCCGGCGTCACGATCAAAGACAGCTCTGCCACCAAGGGCACGATTTCCGGCGTGATGAGCTACGGAATCCTCAATTGCGAGAACATCGATGGCGTCAAGATCGATGGTTCGATGATTTACGGCGTATATAACTCGACGTATGCGCTCGACTCACTGACCAACAGCTATGTCAGTGCCGATACGTTCGCCGTTTCCGTAAAGCTGAAGAACCGGTCGTCGAACATTTCCTACAACAACGTCCACGCCACGAATATCGGCCTCGAAATCACCAGCATGCTCGATACCAGCGGCGCAGGTCGCGCGAGAATCGACCATAACGTCGTTCGCAACGGCAAGTACTACCAGATCTCGAGCGGTACGGGCCTGATCGACCTGCGCACCAATTACCTGATCGAACAGGATCCCGCCGACGCATACCCGGATCCTGCATACTGCATATCGCTGGCTTCCGGAGCGCTGGTCGACCGGCTGTACTGCGACGACGACGATTGCGCCGATGCCTCGTGCACGCCCGTAAGCGACGTCTCGTTCGACTTTCCGGAGTATGGCTCGCCGGGCGCGTGTCCGGGAACCAACATCACGAGCAACTACACGCTCACGTCGAGCCTCGACCTCGCGGCCACGAGCGGCACGTGCCTGAACGTGACGGGCGCCGTGACGATCGATCTGAATGGACACACCATCTCCAACTCTTCGACCGGAGGGGCGGCGATTACGTGTGCCGCCACCAACGTTTTGATCAAGGACAGCTCGGATACGTTCGCAAAGGGCGGCATCCGGGGGAACTTCGCGCAGGGGATCGTAAACTGTTCGAACGTCGACAGCGTCCGGATCGGCGACGGCGTCGATACCGGAGTCTTCAATTCGAACGGGCTGGCGCTCACGTCGCTCAAGAACAGCACGATCGATGCCGACACCACGGCGGTATCCGCCTGGATGGCGACGCGCAACACCGCGAGCATCGAGAACAACTGGCTCCGCGGAGGCAGTTACGGGGTGTCGGTCGACGGCGTGCTCAACATCGGCACGGGTAAAGCGCTGATCGGAGACAATTCCGTCAGCGGATCGACGACGGACGCGCTCTATGCGACCGGCTCTTCGTCGAGCTGGGCAGAATTCAAGAACAACCTGCTCTACGACGATCCTACGGCAACATCGACAGGCTGCTATGCGATCTCCTCCGCCGCGTTCAGCCACCTGATGTGTGCGTGCGCCAGCCAGTGCGAGATGGTCGATCCGCCCATGTCGTACCCGCTGCTCTGAGAGGCTTCAGCGCATACGGAATCACCGAACATCGCGTTCAAGACGACGACACTATCGAAAGGAGACTTCGAATCATGAGAAAAGGACGCAATTTCACAGCAGTCGCCACTTTCTTCGTGGCAGCGGGCCTCGTCGCCGCCACGGCCGGCCCGGCACTGGCCATCACCACCATCTACGGATGCGGCTCATACGGAGGCGCGAACGACTACCGCCTCGGCGGTGCCGTGAGCGCAACCAACACCGATGCCTGCATCAAGATCAACGACGGACGCAATCTCGACACCAACGGCTGGACGATCACGTGCAATCGTTCGGGCGGGTGCGGCCCGGCAGTCGAGTGTGACGGCTCGGGCGTCAACAGTACGATCCAGAGCAACGTTGCGGTCGATACCATCAACGACGTCGCAGCCGGCACGGGCACGTTCTCATCCGGCGTGCATAACTGCGGGACCGTAAAGGACCTGAAGATCACGGGCGCGACCACCGGGATCCTGTGGGACAACGCCGGCAACAACGGCAAGGCGTATCAGCGAAACGTGATCCTGCCCGCGTCCGGCGGCACCGGGATCAACGTGAGCATCCAGGACAGCGCCGACCTCGTCGAAGAGAACAGGATCGACGGCGGCAGCGTCGGAATCCGCGTCTATGGAAAGAGCGCGGCCACCGGACCGTACGTTCGCAAGAACATGGTGCGCGGCTACTCGACAGCCGGCATCTACAATACCGACAGCACGTACTTCCGGCTGCAGGACAACGTCGTGATCGAGGGCGTCGACGGCTCGGTGCCGTTCGACATCACTTCGGCCAACGCGACGTTCACGCACAACATCTGCGCGGACGATCGCGGGGTGAGTGCCGTCTCCCCGTGCAGCTGCCAGCTCGACCGCCTGGTGCCGCCGACGTTCGGGAGCGCGCTCGACTGCCTGTAGGAAGTGAAGCGTCGGTACAGAGGCGGCCGCAGCGGAAAGCTGCGGCCGCCTTTTTTTGCTGAATCGAACGGAGGCGAGCGGGATGGCCGCTGACGTTTTCAGCGGCCTCGGGCCGCGAGGAGACGCGGCATCGTGGCTGCGGCTAGTGCGGCATCGGGAACAGGCGCGCCAGAAGCGCCCTTGTCCTCGACTCGTGCTCGCTCGCATCGGAGCTCGCCTCGGCCAGCTTGGCCTGGACGAACTCGCGGGTGATCTCGGATTCGGTCAGCCGGTCGGGCTCGAGCTCGGAGACCATCCTGGCAAAGGCCTGGCCGGGAGACTTCGGGGCGGACTTGAACGGATTGGTAAGGTTGACCACCAGTACTCTCCTTCTCGAACAATCACCGTCTACCCGTTCGGGGTGAGGACAGTGGCGTTTCGCGCTTCGGGCCGGGTTCACTTGTAAGGTGTGTTTGACAAACGTGTCAATTGCCCCACTCCGGGGTTTGCACCACTGCCCAGTGAACGCCCATACGAGTCGGGATTTGCTGGGCTTTCGTTGATCGCGCGCTGCCAAAACTGATAGCGGATACGGGCTTCGCGGCGGGGCCGTGCGGGGGACACGGATTGCCCGTTCTCAATCCGTGCAGGCGTGCAACATGAGGAGGATTCCCGCCATGCGATCGACTCTGCTGTTTGCGACGACACTTCTTGCCCTGATCCCTTGTGCCGCTTCGGCCGCGGAGTTCGGCGATGCATTCACCGGAAACGATCTGGATCCGGCGTCGTACTCGATCAGCAAGCCGGCGGGCTTCGAGATTTCAGTCACCGGAGGCGAGCTCGTGCTGGCCAAGCTCGAGGGCCAGGGAAACGGCTTCGTCAACGTGACCTCGGCGTTCACGATCAAGGGCGACTTCGAGGCCACCGTGGTCGCCGAACGCACGACGATCACGAGCGGCACCGCAGCGGGGCTCGTCTCGTCGCATATCTCGGCGGCCGGATTTACCGACATCTACTTCACCGGCGGCGGCAACCTGCAGTCGAACTTCGTCGTCAGCCCGCTCGATCAGCGGAACTCGATTCCCGCGCCCGCCACCACGCTTACGCTTCGCATCCGCCGCATCGGCGATCATCTGATCCACGAGTACGATGCCGGAGCCGGGTTCGTCGTCCTGAACGAAGCGACGAACCCCGTGCTCGCCGGGCCCGTACAAATCGGCGTGTTCCTCGGCGAGGAAGGCGGGCAGGGCGGGCTTGCCGAAGCGTCGTTCGACGACTTTGCCGTGCGCGGCGACGTGTTCACCGGCCCGTGCGGCAACGGCGTGCTCGAACAGGGAGAGGCCTGCGACGACGACAGTCCGGTCTGGGTCTCCGGAGAGTTCTGCAACGCTTCGTGCGAGATCCTTTCGTGCGGCGACGCGGACGATTCGGGATCGATTACGGTGACGGACGCGCTTCACATCCTGCGCACCAGCGTCGGCACGAAGAGCTGCGACGTATGCATCTGCGACGTGGATTCGAGCGGCGGCGGGTCGCCGACGTCGGTTTCGGATGCGCTGCGGGTGCTCAGGTTGAGCGTGGGGCAGGCGGTGGAGCTGAGTTGTGTGGCGTGCGGGTGAGCCGGCAGACGCCGTCACCCTCGATGATTCGAGCTCGCGCGCGCAAACACGACGGGAAGACAGAGCTCAGACAATAAGAAGGGACTGACGACCGAGACACGGGCGCCCGCGTTGTGGTCGACTGAGCGCCAATACCTCGCAATCCCAACTCTCTATTTCCATTCGAAATAAGGACTTCGCCGCAGCTCTTCGATGGGCGGCAAACGGCGCTTAACATCCGACTTGGCCGGCTTCGGGCGAAGTCGCGACCGCGAGCCCGGATGAAAGGAAGTCCACTCCAGTGAAAGCGCTGCTCGTACTGCTGAGGTTCGTCAGCCGCCCGGAGCTCGCGTCGCGGCCGGTCCGGTCGCTGCTGATGATCGGGACCGTCGCCGTCGGAGTAGCGCTGTTGACGGCGATGCATATCTCGACCGAGAGCATCGTCAGCGGGTTTGCCGGCGATCTCGAGAGGCTTGGCGGAAAGGCCGATCTTCAGGTGACGTTCGGGACGGGCGAGACGGGCTTTTCGGAAGACCTGCTCGAGAAGGTACGCGCGCAGCCGTTCGTGCGGCAGGCGGCCGCCCTCATTCACAGCCAGGTGACGTTCGTCGACAGCCAGCCGGAGACGGTGGAGCTGTTCGGCATCGATCTTCTGCAGGACGACGTCCTCGCGCTTTACGAAGTCGAAGTGCTTCAGCGAGATCCGGGCGACTTTCAGATCCTCGACGACCCGCGCGGGATCTTTCTAACCGATGTCATTGCGAAACAGCGAGGCCTGAGCCTGGGGTCTAAAGTGCGGCTGTCGGCCGTCGATGGCACGAACGAGTATACGGTCCACGGCATCATCGCTACGAAAGGACTCGCTGCATTTCTCGGCGGCAGACTCGTGGCGATGTTCCTGCCGGCCGCGCAACCTGTTGCCGGAAGACAGGGAACCTTCGAAAATTCGATGGTCGATCAGATCGACATCCGGCTGAAGCCGGGCGCGAGCATTTCGCAAGCGCAGGAGTCCATAGAACAGCTTCTTCAGCCTGGACTTCACGTGGATACTCCGATGCAGCGTCGGGTCGTGGGACTCCACACGGTCGACGGGTTGCGTTCCACGCTCGTTGGAATGAGCTCGCTCGCGCTGCTGGCAGCGGTCTTCATCATTTACGCTTCGACTACGACGATGGTCCTGCAGAGGATCCCGTCGATGGCGACACTGGTGACAATCGGAGCCTCGCCGGGAATTCTGGTTCGATCGATCGTGGTTGAGGCCGGATTGCTCGGGGCAATCGGTTCGGTCGCCGGAGTCATCCTGGGACTCGAGCTTTCCAATTTCATCGGCGAGGACGCTGCAGCGGGGATGGGATTGAACTACTCGTTGCCCTTCGATGCGGCGCGCGTCTCATGGAATCCGTGGATTGTGCTCATGGCACATCCTGCAGGTGGGATTCTGACTGCAGCCTGTGCGGCATACCTGCCTGCTCGGCGATTGCGACATGTGACGCCGTTTCTGCTTCAGCGAGAGGACGCGCCGCTATTTCGATCTGCATTCTCCTGGCAGGCGGCTCTCGCGGCAGCGACGGTGCCGGGACTTGCGGGGTTCATAACGCTCGTAAGAGGAGTTTCGGCCGGCTCTGCTGCAATGGTGTCGCTTGGGGGCATTCTCGTGATCGTATCTTCGGTCCTTGCGATGCTCCCGGTGATGAACTCGGCATGGGCGGGCGCGCTGCCTGTTCTGTCCGCTCTGTCCGGTATTTCGGGAAAAATTGCCGGAGAGAATCTTCTTCGTGCGCTCGATCGGAGCCTGGTGACGGCTTCCGCCATCACGCTCAGCGTCGCGATTTCGGTCGGGGCGGGCAGTCTCGTGCAAAGCTTTCGCACGTCGGTCGCGGGCTGGTACGGTTTTGCCGGAGACGCTCTGGTATCTGCGCGCGCCGTGACCGGCGGGTGGTTACCGGCTCCTGTCGAGCGAAACCTCGAGAAGCCGCTTCGCGATCTCCCGAACGTCAAGAATGTCGAGACGCTTCGCGTCCTTCAAGGACAGCCGTATCAGGGCGAGCGCATAGCAGTCGCAGCGATGAGCGAGAGGCTCTTGCTCGACGCCGCCAGCCACGGGACGCCCGTCGGTGGCCTCGGCGCCGCCGAAATCAAGTCGCGCCTCGCGCGCGGCGAAGGAGCGGCCGTTTCCGAAAACTTCGTGGCGCACTTCGGATTGCCGACGAACAATCACATCTCGCTCGCGACCGTGACGGGCATGGTCGATGTTGCCGTCGTGGCCATCGTCCCCGACTACGTGTCCGACAAGGGCTCGGTGATCTTGAATCGCGACACCGTCGCGACGAGATGGAAAGACGACCTCGTAAATTTCTATTCTGTCACTCTCAAGCCCGGAGGCGCCGTTTCCGGGCTCGCCCGTGAGGTTGGCGATTCCGTACCGAGCGGGCGCACTCTGTCGGTAATGCCGACGCAGCAGATGATCGACCGTGTCGACGGATTCATCGGCGAGGCGTTTGCCGATATCGATACGATTAAGCTGCTCGTGTTGTTCCTGACGGCCGTCGGAATCGCTGACCTCGTAGTCTCCAATGTTCTGTCACGAAGGCGTGAACTGGCCGTGCTGCGAATTGTCGGGTTGACCGACACGCAGGTGATCCAGATTGCACGACTCGAAGGATTGGCCGTTACCATCGCTGCCGCAATTTGCGGAGCGGCAGTCGGGATCCTCTGCGCGTGGGTCTGGGTGCACTACAATTACCCGGCGCTTGTCGGATACGTTCTCGAGCTGAGCATCGCGTGGCAGAGCATTTTCATCTCTCTTGCGCTCGCCGCAATCACGGCAATGCTGGCCGCCACCGTCGCGGCTGCGTTTGCACTGCGACAGCCGGCACTGACGACCATTCGATTTGAGTCATGAATTCGCCGGGCCGCTGATGCCAGGCGTGCATCCGCGCGTCTTCTGAGTAACACTCCGGGCGCTGCGCCATGCCTCTGATGACAATACTCGGAATTGGCTCGTCGCTTCCAGACCGAGTCGTCTCCAACGCCGAGCTGGAGCAGCTGACAGGTTTTCCAGCCGCACGAATCTCCGGGATGTTCGAGATCGAGGAGCGCCGGTGGTCTCGCGGTGCCGAGCACGCCGACCCGCCCAGCGGTCAACGGTGCAGCGATCTCGCGATCTCGGCATCACTCGCCGCGCTGCGCGACAGTGGAGCGTCGACAACGGATGTCGGCGCGATCATCACCGTAAGCACGACTCCGGACTTTCTGAATCCACCCATGGATTGTCTGGTCGCGCGGGGCCTGGGTCTGCTGGGAGTACCGGCATTCTCGCTGCAGGCGCCGTGTACCGGGGCATTCCGCGCGGTGGAGCTCGCGTCGGCCTTGTCCTCTCGAATTGATGGCAGGGTTGTACTCGTGGTTGCGGCCGAGACCCCTTCGCCGTTTTTCCGATTCGGAAAGGACATTCCGACGGACCATGTGCTCAACTCGCTGCTTTACGCCGACGGCGCCGGCGCGCTCGTCATTGCGCAGACGTCGGATGGAAAACGCCCGTCGATCGAGATGCTCGATCTGTATCTCAATAGCGACGCCGCCGCGCCGGGCATCACATTTCCAGGCATGCTCTCGGCTCTGCCGCCAGGCACGGAACGGTACGCCGCCGCCGATTATCTCGGGCACCACGACTTTCGTCGCGTTCTGCGTCGCGGGAGCAAACTCGCCGCCGGCGCCGCGCTCCGGCTCATGGAAAAGCTTGGAGTAGGTGCAGGCGATGTCCGATTTTTTCTTACGCACCAGGCGACCGGGAATATCCGCCGGATTGCTTCTTCCTATGGGCTGCCGGCAGAAAAGATACCCATCAACATTCAGCGGGTCGGAAATACGATCGGCGCATCCGTCCTCATCCTTCTCGATGAGCTCGCACACGGCGAAAGTCTGAAACGAGGCGATCTTCTCGTGCTGCACACGGCCGAAAGCTCGACGTGGAGCAGCGCCGCGATGGCCATTCGCTGGTAGATCAGCTCGAGCTCTCGGCGCCGAGGAAGATGTCCTCACAGATACGGCCGTCGTTCAACCGGACGATTCGATCACAGAAAGAACCCCACACCGGATCATGAGTGACGATCAGCATGGTGACGCCCGTGCTGTCGTTGAGGTCGCGTAAAAGCTCGATGATCTGTCTTCCGGCAACTGAATCGAGATTTCCCGTCGGTTCGTCGGCAAGCACAACTGCCGGGGAAATCGCGAGCGCGCGAGCAATGGCGATGCGCTGCATCTCGCCTCCCGACAGCGTGCTGGCCTTGTGATTTGCGCGGTTCGACATTCCGACTCTGTCGAGATTCTCGCTGACAGCAGCCCGTACGACGTCTTCGGCAACCTCATCGAGTCGAAGCGGGAGGGCAACGTTTTCGGCAGCGGTAAGATAAGGAAGGAGGTTGAAGAACTGGAAAATGATTCCGATCTTGCGTCGCCGCAGCACCGACAGCGTGTCGGCGCTCAGAGACGAGATCACGTCGTTGTCGATCCGAACGTCCCCGGTATCCGGCGTCACCAGCCCTGCGGCAAGATGCAAAAGCGTGCTTTTTCCGGATCCGCTCGGACCCATGATCGCGCACATCTGTCCGCGCGGCACCTCGAGGTCGACCGAGCAGAGCGCCTCCACTCTGGTTTCTGCTTCACCAAAGTGTTTGTGGATGTTCGCGAATTGAATCAACGGGAGCGGGTCAGTTCTGGCGTATGAGTCGCCGTTCGATGCTCTCGAGCCATGAAAGGTCCGCTCGTACTCGCATCTCGGCGCCGTCCAGGATCATCTCGGTGGCGCGCATGCTCACGCCGGCCTTCTCGAGCCGTCGTCTGCGCCGTGTGACCCTTGCAAGACGCGTAAGATAGACGCTGCGCTGCTGCTTTATGATTTCGTATATACGATCGATGTCATCCGCGCCCAGGAACAGAAGTTTGAGCACCATCTCGTCGCGCAATGGCTGGGCGTTGGCTTCGACCGGCGCCAGCAGCCAGTCGTCGAGATGCTGCTGTCCCTTTTCGGTGATGCGGTAGACCTTCTTGTTGGGGCGTCCTTTCTGGATCTCGTCGGCAACGGACAGCGATCCTGCCGCCTCGAGCTCGTCGAGAATGCGATACAGTCGACCGTAATTCAGAGCCCAGAATTCGTCGGCAATCGCCTCGCACTCGCCTTTGAGCTGATAGCCGTGAACGCCGTCGTTTTTGCTCGCGATGAGTCCGAGCACCGCGTATCGAAGGTTTCCGCTTGCCATGGATGCCCCTTCCTCGGGAATGGCGCGCATCCCACCACAAGCACCTCGTGAGGGTCAATCGCGTGGATCTCATTTCGGCGCGAAAGCCTTCCGATTCGGGATAGCTTTTGACCGCTATGGGAAATGGATCGTTGACGTTGCGGGCGCTGGCTGCGAGGCGGACGCCTCACTTCAAAGGGTCTGCGTCGCGCTTCAAACGAAGAGGCGCATCGGCCGACCGATTTTCGAGAGGGAGTACAGGTGGGTTCTGCGGGACAGTCTCACGGCCAAGCCCCAAGGGGGGACGAAGGGCTTCGCCATGTCTCGAAGGCCGGAACGGCCGATGCGCACGACGGACATTGGTCGCACGAAACATTTCCGTCAACAGCGATGAGCAATCCCGCGAAAATTCTCGCGCACGTTTGCCACAGACCCGCGCGCTTTCGTGCGCGAATAACTGCCATCACCTGAACTGACGATATCTCTGCGGACCTTGTTTTTTCGACACGTTATCGAATGCAGGGCGACATTTTTCACAATCGGAATTCGCGGCGGCGCGCGCCTGAACGGCGATAAAATTGCGAGTTGCCACGCACCTTGCCGGGTCTTCGGGTGGAAACGATTCTGGGGGAATATTTACTGGAATTCCTCAGCGGGGAGGGTGCGGCAGGGATCCCGCGTCGTAATGACGCTGACAGATCCTGCCGCCCCTCCTCGAGGATCGCCGTGGCGGGTGGCCAACGTCCGCGTATTGCTTGCCCGGGGTCGCGGCCAGCCTGGAAAATCCTGCATGCATCCCCCGATGCACCGGTCGTTCCAGGCCTTCTCCTCACCGCGACCCTTCGACTCCCCGGCAAGCGGTGGAGCCTTGCGTCTCAGTGTCGCGTTGCGCGACGGGACGTTCAGCTCCTACACAGACACCGGCCCACGGCGAACCTCCTCCTCCCGAGGGGTTCTCGTCGCCGTTCTCCAGATCCGCTCGAGGCATCTTCCCAGTCGATTCCTGATCGGCGGGTGGAGGTATCGGCGGCGACGCGTCGTGTAGAGCAAGGGCTGTGCCGCGCAGCCGCGAGTCGATGCTCCCGCGATGGCCCGCTGAATTTGCTCGCCTTTAAGATTTGGCCTCGCCCCGCGGACCCGGAAGGGCGTCATCTGGCCTTGGGCATTTCCCCTCGCCACGGCCAGAGCCGTGGGCAAATCCCTTCGGCCGGCCCGGCAGTGAAAAAACTCGCGGCCGGGGGCGTTCCCCGAAGACAGTCCCCGTTGCCTACAACATGTTCGTAGGGCACCATCGCAGCATGCACAGACCGATCGGTATCCTTTCGTCGCGCAGTGCGGCTTCGTGGCTCGCTGCCATCCTTTACACGCTCGTCGTTCTTCCCGGTGTTGTTCCGCTGCACGCCTTCGCAGCCGACACCGATGCCGAAAGCCTCGACGGCGAAAAGCGGCGCGTGCCGATCAAGGCTCCGCCCGCCGACGGCGCGATCGCCGAGCCGGTGATTCCCAAAGGCGCCAAAGGCGACGAGGTGAAACCCGGCGACAAGATCGACAAGACAAATGCGGAGCGCGTCAAGGATCTCGTTAGCCCAGGCGTTCTTTGGTGCGTCGAGAACGGCATGGATATCGACGTGATTCCCTACCAGAAGATCGACGTGCCGGCCGACTACAAAGCGGCCACCGAGAAGTACTCGGCGCAGGTCACGATCGGCGACGACAACATGATCCGCAACTGGGTTGCCGGAAAGCCGTTCCCGAACATCGACAACAACGATCCCAAAGCCGCTCAGAAGATCATGTACAACTTCGAGCGCACGCATTACTTCACCGAGACGCTCGACCTCAACCTGGTCGACGCCGACACGGGCTCGCTCTACATCGATGCCAACGGCAACCGCCGCTACAACGTCGAGCGTCACTTCGTGCCCGAGTGGCTGCGCATCTTCCGCTACGAAGGCCGCATCAAGAACGACCCGAAGCCGCTCATTCTGCCGAACAACGACAAGACGTTTCACAAGGCCGGTCTTTATCCTCTGATCGAGCCGTTCGATCTGAAGGGCGTCGGCGGCGTCTCGTTCCGCTACCAGGACCAGACCCATCAGGACGACACGTGGCTGTACCTTCCGTTCGTGCGCCGCGTTCGCCGCATGTCGAGCACGCAGCGAAGTGACGCGCTTTTCGGCCAGGATATCGACGTCGACAGCTTCGGCGGCTACGCGGGCCAGATCCCGTGGTTCGACTGGAAGCTCCTCGGAGAAAAGCCTCTTCTGATGTCGCTTCACGGCGTACGGCTTCCTCCGCAGCTTTGCCCGAAGGACGGCGGCATGACGTTCTGCGAGCCGTGGGAGCTTCGCCCGTCGGTCTACATCGTGCAGGGCAAGTCGCGCTTTCCGGGCTACGCGTACTCGAGCCGCGTGATCTACGTGGACAAGGAGTCGAACATCATCGGCTACTCGGATCTGCAGGATCCGGCCGGCCAGCTCTGGAAGACCGTGATGATCAGCTTCCGCGTTGACAAGAAGCCGAATCCGAAGGTCGACTTCTCGTACCCCGAGCCGCGCATGTTCGCGTACGCGTACTCGGTGATCGACACGCAGCTCATGCACGGAACCCGCGTCGCGATTCCTGGCCTCGCGTTCCAGAAGGAGCCGGGCTGGTATCTCGACCTCGGCATGGATGCGCCGACGTCCGTGCAGGACGACTGGTTCACGGTGGCGAACCTGATCAAAGCCGGGCGCTAAGGCCGGCGTTGGTCAGGTGTGACGGCAGCAAGAGGCCTTCGGTCGAACCATACTCCGTAGATCCGATCTGTACGCGTCCGCCGTGATGGCGGACTCTAAGGACTGGGCCCTGCGCCGGCGCAGGTATCTGGCGAAAACGCCCCGATGAGTCGCTTCACGGCGCAGATCACGTCGGCCACGTCGGTTCCGTTCTGGCAGTTGCAGTCCGCACCGCACGTGCAATCGAACAGCGGGTTGGCGTCCCCGACGACGCAGTGAATGATCGCGATCGGGTCGCCTGCGTCGATGCCCGGCGTCGTGTTGCAGTCACCCGGCTCGCATTGCCCCGCACACTGGTAAGAAGCGCATTCCGGCCTGGTGCATGTCAGTACCGGATCGAGCGCCGGCGTAGCCATAGTGGTGTTGCCGATGCAGAGGGTGCCACTGCCTGCCTGCGAGCAGTTGATGGTCACGCTTGCGATCTCGCCGTCTGAGAACGCCGTCGGCGGAGGAGTGATGTCGGCTACCGAGAACGCGCAGTCCGAATTGACGCTGCAGGTTCCGTTGGCCGCCGCAGCTCCGACAGTGCAATCGGTCGTGCAAGTCGTGACCGGATTGGCCACGAGCTCGGAGGAAACGTCACCTACGGACAACCCGCCGCTCGCAAGGCCGATCGAAACGGTACAGGGCTGCCCGACCGAACACGTTTCCGTGGCCGGCAGCGTCAGTCGCGCGCAGGGGTCGCAGCTGTCGGTCGCTTCGTTGCACTCCGCGTTCGTTCCGCATGGCGAGCCCGCATGCGAGCTGCACGAACCTTGCGAGCAAGTATCGTCGCCGGTGCAGTAGAGACCGTCGTCGCATGGAAGCGTGCTGAAAGCATCGGCCGGGCAGGCGGCGGCCGTTCCCGTACAGCTCTCGGCGAAATCGCAGGTGCCGGCGCTCGCCCGGCATGTAGTCCCGGCAGAGACGAACACGTCGGCCGGGCATGCCGCCATCGTCCCGTTGCAATGCTCCGCGACGTCACACACTCCGCCGGAGGCCCGGCACACTGTTGTCGTCGAGGCGAGAGCATCCGCCGGGCAGTTGCTCGACGAGCCCGTGCAGCTCTCCGGCGCGTCGCAAGGAACCGCCGAAGCGCGGCAGGTCGTCGTCGTGGGCTGGAAGCCGTTGTCGATGCAGCTCCCCGAGCCGTTGCAGGTGTCCTGCTTCTTGCAGACGGTGCCCGCGACTCCGCAGGATGTTCCTGAAGTCGCGAAGTTCGTCTGGCAGACGCCTCCGGCGCCGCACGTATCGGGCGCGTCGCAGGTTGTCGACGACTGGCTTCCGCAGCTCCCCCCGTTACCGGTTACCGTCGCCGTCGTCGTCGCGGACGTCGAGACGCATCCGCCCACCGTCACGGTGACGCTGTACGTCCCGGAGGCCGCTGTCGTCGCGTTCGCGATCGACGGATTCTGCGAAGTGGAGGTGAAACCACTCGGGCCCGTCCAGCTATAGGTCGCACCCGCCACGGTCGACGCCGAAAGGCTCAGCGTCGCGCCCGCGCAGACCGGCCCGTTGTTCGACGCCGCGGGCGCCGAAGGCGTCGCGTTGACCGTGAGGATCGCCGACCCCGACGTGACTGCCTGCCCGTCCGGGTTCGTGATGGTGATGGTATAGGCGCCCGCCGTGGCGGCGGTCGTGTTCAGCCCGAGGGTCATCTGAAGGACGCGACTTGTCGCGGGGCTCCCGGGAACGACGATGTTCGTCGTCGGCCACGGGATGAGCGTGCCGGCGCCGGCCGGCACCGTTGCGGTAATGTGGTTTGCAAAGCCCACCGAGTCGCTGGTCGACGGCGGAATGGGATCGAAGAACTCGGGGCACGTTCCGCCATCGGTGCAGAGGCCGTTCGTACAAGTCGGAGCGGCGCAGCTGTCGGTGCCCGTAATCGTCGATGTCGTCGAGGCGCGGCCGGTGCAGACTGCGGTTGCGCTCGCGAGCGCGGGCGGCGGCGGCGCCTTGAGCTGGACCACGCGAATCGACCAGCAGCTTGCATAGGGACACGCGCTGGTGAGGTCCGCATATTCCTGGACCGTCCAGACCGTCTGGTCGTCAGTCGGATCGACTTCCGTAAACGAGTAATCGCCCCAGCGGTTCCGTCGGCCCGAGTCGAGGAGCGTGTAGGCCGCCAATCCAGTCTGGACGATCGTCTCCGGCGCGCGGGTTCCGGCCGCTGGATCAGTCCTCAGACGGCCGGCGGCGGCGACGCCCGCGAATTCGGTGGATGAGGCGAAACTGGAAGACAGAGCCACGTGTCCCTGACCGGTCTCGACGACGGTCGGGTAGAGAAATCCGCGCGCGCTGTTGAGCGGCGCACCGCCCGCCGTGTTGCAGAGCGTTCCCTGCTGAAGGAGGGTCGGCGTCGTGGTCAAAGTTCCGATCTCATACCAGTTCGCGCCGATGCGCCGGGTAGCGCCAGACGTGCTCCGGACGCAGGCGTTGGTCACCTCCAGCGATTGGGCCGTCCATAGCGATGTGGCTCCGGTCAGCTTGTTCTTGTGGATCGACGCGGCGAACAGCCGAACGTCCGACGAGTCGAGGGCCGTCGTGGAGCCCGAGGCCTGCTGAGACGACATGGTCGTGTTCAACACCGCCAGCGTGACGTTCGCGCCGAGCGTTGGCGTTCCGCCCGGAGTCGATACTCTCCGGATGTTGATGCGATTGAGGAACCCGGGATCGGTCCCGATGATGTACCCCTCGGTCCAGCTCGGATCATCGTTGTCGACACCTCTCGGCGAATACGGCCCCGCGACGGACGTAGTGGCGATGGTGGAGAAGCCGGTGACCACGATCGGGCCGCCGCTCAGAACGCTCGATTTGCGGATCACAAAGGCGCTCGTCCACCGGAAGGAGCCGGCCGAGCTGAACATGTTGCAGCCGGTGTAGATGGCGTTGTTATCGATCCCGAGGCCCGGGTAGTCGCAGAAGCTCGTTGCGTCGGTCGGCGCCGCAGTGCCGACGTTGAAGAAATAAAAGGTGAAGCTCGCCGACGAGACAATCGTCGAGCCGGAGCTGACCGCGAGGACGACCCGGTTGTTCGTCGCCTCGGCGATGCTGATGGTGAGGAGGATCCAACGACCGGAGAGACGATCGTATCGCACCTCGGGATCGGTGATTCCCCCAGGCGCAACGGACGCCCAGAAGACAGCGTCGCTCGCATCCAGGGCACCGTCCGCAACCCCAGCCTTGGTGAAGCTCCTGATCCTTCCGTTGATATGAACGACGATCTGCGTCGGCCCGACGTCACCCATGCTGTCGGGCGGGATGTAGGGGGCGTCCTCAATGCCGACCGCCTTGAAGCTCGTTGCGACGCTCTGAGGAAGCGAGGCAGGGCCGAGTAACGCCGCCTGCTTCTCCCGCGTCCACGGCACGGCCCGTCGCTCGCTCACCGGCGGCGCATTGGGGTCCTCGTGCGGCTCCCGGTCGAGCCTGAATTGCTTGTGCGTCGCGCGCGGGACAGCCGGCAACGTGTGAGCGGCGGAGCGTTCCCGCTGCATGATGCGGTCGACGGTCTCCGTAATGCCATGTCCGAGGGTGACCGGAACACCGACGATTTCTTCCGATCCAGCGGCGGGTTGCGCCGCGGCGAGCTCGGAGACCGGAGGAACCGCGACAACTGGCTGGGCGTATGCCGTGAACGCGTAGATGCCTGCCGCAACGCACGTGCACAGCCCAAGTCCAAGTCTGTGCTTTGGGCGCACCAACATCCTGTCTTTCTGAATCGCCGCGGTTTCTCCGGAGAGTCGTTTATTTGAGAGCCGCCCCAATGACAGCACTGTCTTGCCGGCGATAGTAGGCGTGCTCGAATCCACTGGCGCAATGTATCGCCGTGATCATCCTCGACCAACCCGAGTGCCGGAATCTGGCCCGAGCCAGATCCTCTGAACACCAAATCTCTCTCTGCGGATGCCACGGTCACGCGAGCAGCGCGCCGAGCCTCGTCGCGTGCCCCGTCGCGGAGATCTGAACACCGACGACGTCTTCACGGCGCGGCCGCCATCCCCCCGCGGTCGACGGCACGACATTCCGCGGGGAATGTTCGCGCATCGGCGAGATTGCCGCGCCTCGCGTCCATGAAGGCGCGGCCGAAGTCGAGGTCCGCCTGATACTGGTTGTGTGCCGCGCAGCGCAGCTCGATGTTCTCCAGCGTAGGAGGTCCGCCCATCGCGAAAGGAGCTTTGTGGTGGAACTCGATGTTGCCCGTTTCGCGGCAGCGACGTCCTCGGCCGTCTATGTAGCAGCAGCGTCCCGCGTCGCGTCGCCATACTTCACGCCGCACGGCTGCCGGGATGGTCCGGGATCGCTGTGGTCGCTGCGAAGCGGCTGTATCGGCCGCGGGCGTTGTGGCGGGTCGATCGGTGCATTCCGCGTTCGTCGACGTCGTCGACTTCGGTCGATCGGTACATTTTTCTTTCGTCGGCGTCGTTGCCTGCGGTCGATCGGTGCAACCTGCCTTGCGCGCGAGTGTCCGCGCGAGCAGCACGTCGATCGCACGACTGATGATCGCGGCAGCATCGCGACCGGTCGCCGAGCGGCCGAGCAGATCCTGCAGCGACCGAAGCTTGTCGTGCGTTTCTTCGTCCACGGTGATCTCGATCTTGTAACGACGCGGGCTGAGCGGAACGATTGGCTTGGTCGCTGTTGCCGGCTGCGCTGTCGGTGGGGCGATCGCGACGCCGCCGACCTCGGAGTCTGGCTGATTACCCACGCAGCCGACGGACTCGCAGTCTGTCGAAGTGCACCGATCGCTCGCACCACCGGCCTGTTCGCAATCCATCGAAGTCGCACCGGCTGCCACCGCCGGCCCATCGTCCGCCACGTCCGCACCGCGACGCCGGGGCACTACACGAACACGCGACGCCACATCCGCTCGCGGCGCCAACTCGGCAGCGAGCCGCTCGACCTCGCGAGAGCTCTTGTGCCTGGCGCGCTCGAGCACTCGCAAGTGGTTCTCGGTCGTCAGATGCCTCGCCAGGAGATGGATCGCGCTGAGATGCAGCTCGCCGCGTGCGACGAGGTCCAGGACGACCGGAAAGCGACGTGCCGTGCGCGCAGCCCAGAGTCGCTTGGCAGTAACCTGCTCCGACATGTGGAAGCGCTCCATACAGAAGCTGAACATGGAGGAGCAGGCATGCCTCGCCCAGAGCTTTCGCTCGTCGATCTCGGCGATCGCGACGAGAAGCGCGGCCGTCGTACAACGGTCGCGCGCGACGAGGCACTCGAAGTGATCGAGCAATTCCTGTTCGGAAAGCTTTGCAATGCTGTCGAAGGATGTCGTCATGGCGATCCTTGTAACACGGGTTTTTCAGGTGCCGTTCGGCGCAAGGACGCGACCGCTCAGAGACATGCGCCTGTCGCGACAAGCCGCAAGGTCTGAGCAGGCAACGCGTGAAGTCGGCGAAAAAATCCGCGCGCTCCGTTTCGCTTCGCGATGCGCGACGTGAAGCGGCGAAAAATCGCGTCAAACGAAATCGACATCGCAACGACGTTTCAATAACAGAAGTGGCATAACCGGCCGGGATCCGCGCCCGACGCCACGCGTATCCGAGCCGCCGCCGCCATCGCACACCCCAGTTCAGGCTCAAGACACCCATCACTCTAAGCGCTGATGCATCGACGTAACCTGAATCACATTCCCCGGGGAATGTTCGTCGAAGGGACATAGCCGCGCCGGCCGTGCTGCGCAGGAAGTCGAGGTTGCGGACCGGTGCTCAAGCCCCGCCGCGAACCGCCATCACGAAATACCGCAGCGTCTTCTCCGCTGTGGCTGAGTCGCCGTTGCCAAAGGTCACGTACCAGGCCGTCGAAGCATGCACACTCGATTCCGTGCTCGACCAGTAAGCATCCGACCGCATCGGCAGGAACCCTGTATCGACGCACGGCTTGTCCGGTCCGCAGTCCGTCGTATCTACAATCGTGGCGAGCTCTTCGATGGTCGGCAATCTCCAGTCGCAATGTCCTGCATAGCATCCGGCAGTCGAACCGGTTCCGCTCGCGCTGCTGCCCCTGTTCAGCTGCGTCAGAAAATCCGTGAACGCTCCGCCGTCGGGCCCAGTATTCGTACTGCTCCATTGATAAATGTTGTTCACGTCATGGGGATTCGCGCAGAGCGGATCCTGATTATCGGGGCAGGGGTTGAAGCCGGCGATCGCTCCTTCTTTCTTTTCCCATTCGAGGCCTGTCTGGCGATCGACGATCGTTGCTCCGGATGCGTCGAAGCGGGAGACGTAACAGCCGCTCGTGTCGAAGACGCAGCCGGTCGCGCACGCGAGCGTTCCTCCGGCGAAGCCAAGCGCGATGCAGGTCGCGTCCTCGAGACTTCCGGCCTCGCAATCTTCTCCCGGATTGATCAGACCATCGCCGCAGCTCGAGCATTGGAGCGAAACGTCGGCACCGACGGCCGCTTTCAAGACGGCGAGCGCATCGCTCGAGGTTACAGTTGCGGACTTGTTGACGTCGCCGCAGAGCGGCGCGGCGCTGGCAACCGCCGCCATCAGGACGATCGTCGCCGGAAGAACACGCAGTACTGTCCGCTTTTTCATGAATCTCCTCTCCACCGCCCGTCGCGCGATCCTGTCAGCCGGTCCGACATCAAGCTACCGCGTTCAACTCTTTGATGGTGCGGCCGGCTCAGACGCCGCGATTCGCTGCAGCATCCACAACGAAAGCGCGAAGACCAGTACGGAGAAGTACTGCGCCCCGGTAAGCCCGAGCCAGCGAGGATCCGGATGCGCGATATCGGTCGCGCGCAGGAAGTCGAGCCCGAAGCGCGCCGGTGCATACAGCGCGGCGAGCGTCGCGATGTACGTTCCGGGAAGATATCGCCGCTCGTTCTCGCGCCGGCGAAGAACGAAGATCGCGGGCACCAGGACGAGCACGGTGTACAGCAGCTCGTAGAAGCCGACGTTGTGGCGCGCGCCGCCCGGGTAGTTGAACGCGAGCGCAAAGCTCGACAGCCGGCCGAGGTGATCGCTCGTCAGCGTGCAGCCGAGCCGCCCGAAGACCCAACCTGCGACGAGTCCCTGGATCAGGATATCGGCGTGCGTCCACCAGCTCTTGCCGAGACGCCAGAAGTAGAAGCCGACGCCGGCGAGCGCACCGAAAAACCCGCCGTACGAGCTGATTCCCTGCCAGATGCGCACGAGCGCGAGCGGTCCGTCGTGTGCGAGCCGCTCCGGATGGTAGACGAACACGTCCACCAGATGCGCTCCGACGAACCCCGCGCCGATCGCCCACGCCGCGGCGTTTCGCATCTCGTCGAGACCGATTCCTTTCTCGGCGGCGAGCCGCAGCACGATCCAATGGCCGATGACCACGCCGGTCACGACGAGAAGTCCGAACAGCGGGAACGACAGCGGACCGATGTGGAAAATTGTCGGTCCTGCGTATGGGGGGATCATCGGCGGCGCACCCTAACGGTGCAGACGCGGCGCGACAAACACACCATCGAGTGACGTGCGCATCACGTTTCCACCCCGCTTGCGACGCGTCCTTACGATCTACAACGAAATCCCGAGGATCCTCCTTGCGCCTCGCTCCGTCGAATGCGCACGTCGCGCTTGCAGCGAAATAACTTGCTGCGAAGCAAGCCGGCACGCGGGAGGCGCGCAGCGGCCGCGCAGGAGGAAGGCTCGATGAAACGACGCACTGCATTCGTTTCGATGCTGACGACAATTCTCATTTCGACGGGGGCGTCGGCGCAGGTCGCCGACCATCTGCAATGCTACAAGATCAAGGACAGCCAGACGGCGAAGCGTTATACGGCAACGCTCACGCCCGCTGATGCGGCGTTTTCCGTAGCGCCAGGCTGCAGGCTCAAAGTGCCAGCCAAGTATCTCTGCATCGATACGGTAAAGAGCGCAGTCACTCCGGCGCCGCCGGGCGCGCCGGCGGGCCAGGCGGCGCCGAACTACCTTTGCTACAAGACCAAGTGTCCGAAGATGACGAAGACACCGTGGACCGGACAGGACCAGTTCGGCTCGCGAACGCTTACCGCGCTTCGAACCGGTCTGGTCTGCGCGCCTGTCAGTGCCACCGCAGGCTGCGAGACTGCCGGCGACTGTCCGGGCGAGACTACCGAGTGCCAGGCGCCGTCGTGCACCGAAGGAAGCTGCGGCACCGCGAACACGCCTGCCGGAACCCCGACCACCGATCAGACGAGCGGTGACTGCCAGCAGCAGCAGTGCGACGGCAAGGGCGACGTGTTCTCGGCACCGGATAACTCCGACGTGCCGCCCGATGATGGTCTCGAGTGCACCACCGACACCTGCAGTGCAGGCGCGCCGGTGCATACGCCGAAGCCGGACGGGACGTTGTGCTCGCTCGGTTCGTGCATGTCGGGTCTCTGCCTGCCGCTGTAAAGTCGCAAGGTGATGGGTGCGCGGAGTGCGGTCCGCGTGCTCGTCACCATGCGGGAGGGTTGCGAAGTCGGGGATAGGCGCCGATCAAAATCGGTGTCTGTCCCCGATTTTCATTTTTGGCCGACGCGAAGGTGAAGCGGCCAGCGAACGTCGCGCTCGCCGCTGCCCCAGATCGGAGCGAGCTCGTCGTAAAGCGCAGGCAGCGGATCGCTTCCGACTCTGCGGCGGTATGCGGATACCGACGACCACGTGCCGAGATACGCGACGAAGTGCGCGAGATCCCAGCTCGCCTTCATCGCAAACGGCGGCGCGGCGACGGTTTCGAACGGAAACGGAATGTCGGCGTACGCGGCATCGATGAGCGCACGCTCGGGCGGCCAGTACGGTCCGACGGTAACGCCGGCGAACCACCGTACGCGCTCGTCGATTTCCGCGCTGATCTCGGCGAGCTGATAGCCCCACTCGGCGATCACGCCCGACGGTTTCAGCACACGCCGCGCTTCCGCATGGAAACGCTCGACGTCGAACCAGTGCAGGGCCTGCGCCACGGTCACCAGATCGGCGCTCGCGTCATCGAGCGGCGGTTTTTCAGCCGGCGCGACGCGATATTCGACGCGGTCGTACGGCTCGGCTTCGTGGATCTGCTGCGCGCTGGCATCGGTTGCGACGACCCGCGAGAAGAATTCGGCGAGCACGCCGGCGGCCTGGCCGTTTCCGGTCGCACAGTCCCACGCAAGGCCCGTTGCCGGAGTCTGCGACGCGAGCCACGCGAACAGCTCGCGCGGATAGCCGGGGCGCCACAGCCGGTAATCACGGCTCGCGTGGCTGAAGTGGTCTTTCCATTGCGAATTGTCCGATTTGTCGGATTTCTCTGATTTGCCGGAGCCGCCCGACGCGCCTGAATTGCCCGTGCTTCGCATAGGGCGTTACGCGTCCGCCGCCTCATCGAGCGTGATCTCGAGGACTGCGCGCCCGTTGTAGCGGCCGCCGATCTTCGAGACGATGTCGAGCAGCCACTTCTGCCAGCCGTATTTGCGGTCGATTGCTTCGTACGCGCGCGCGACGGTCGCCTTGTCGCCGACGACGTGGCCGCTGCCGGTCCACGTCGGACCGCCGTCCGGGTTTCCGCGCCAGTCGCAGGTCGTCAGCTCGATCCTCGGATTGTTGCGCAGGCGCTTGACCTTCCACGACGCGGCTTCGGTGAACATGTAGATCCTGTCGCCGCCGACGGCCTGCCAGATCGGAACCGATACGCGCGATCCGTCGCGCTTGAACGTCGTCAGGCGCGAGTACGGGACGACGCCGAAGATTCGAAGCCCCTCGGCTCTGGTCGGGCTGATCCCGGATGCGTTCTTCATGACTGGCTTCCTCTCTTCAGGCTGTCCGTACTGATGCCGGGCCCGCGCACCGGCGCCGTGGTTCTTGCCCGATCGATGACGACAACGCGACCGACGATGGCTTCGGGCGGCGGCGACGCAGGGGTCGTCAGCTCGATGCGGCCGGCAACGCCCTGCACGAGCCGCAGCCCGGACCGCGTGCGGACAAACCCTTTGGCACGAAGCGATGCGCGCTTTTCGAGCGCAGCCTGGATCTCCGAATCGGCGAGACCCGGCGCGAACGTGAGCTCTTCGCAGACGTAGTCGTCGTGCGCGTGCGACGCATGGTCGTGCACGGCATCGGCAGCGCGCACGGCACGTACGCCCGGCTCCGGCGGAAAGAACACGCGCGAGTCGACGTTGCCGTAGGTCGCACGAACGATCGCCACGTCCGGCTGCATCCGCCGCAGCAACTGTTCGGCGCGCTCGGCGCCCTCTTCGCCGACGAGGTCGACCTTGCTCAGCACGAGCAGGTCGGCCGAGCACACCTGGTCTTCGAACGTATGGTCGAGGTCGCGGCCGGCGGCGACCTGCTCGGCGCTGACGACCACGACCGAGCTTTCGTCGGTGGCCCACTCGCGCACCGGGTCGCGCCAGAAATTGATCAGCGTGTCGTACGGAAGCGCGATGCCCGAGCATTCGACGACGACGCGCTCCGGATGCGTGCGCTCCCACAGCTGCTGGAGCGTCTTCAGAAGATCGTCCGACAGGCGGCAGCACACGCAGCCGCCCGACAGCTCGACGAAGTCGCCGTCGGCCGAAGCGAGCAGTGCTTCGTCGATGCCGAGCTCGCCGAATTCGTTGGAGACGACAGCCGTACGGATGCCGTCGCGTTGTCCTTCTTCGAGCAGGTGCCGCACGAGCGTGGTCTTGCCGCTGCCGAGAAAGCCGGAGACGACGAGAACCTGGGCCTGGCGTGTCATGAGAGACGAATCGTCCGCGCTACGGCGCGGCGGCGAGAATCGTGAACCCGTCGAACGGATAGCGCGAAACCATCCAGCCGAGCCACCAGATGCGCTGGCCCTGGGCGCGCTGCTCGAGAATCGCAGTGAGCGCCGTCTCGAGCGCGACCAGCGACTCGCGCTTCATCGTGCCGGGCTCGTGCGCACCGAAAACCATGCGGATCTCCGGATAGTCGTTCAGCAGCTTCTTCGTCGACTGCAGATAGAGCGCCAGATCGGATCCCGGCAGGTTCGCCAGCAGCGTGCCGCCGTAAAGATGGTCGCCGACGAACGCGTAGCCGCTCTTGCGCTCGACGAGCGCAATCGAATCCGACGAATGGCCGGGAATGTGCACGACCTCGATCTTGCGCCCGCCGATGTCGATCACGTCGCCGGGCTTCCACCATTCGGTGACCGCAAAGCCGTGCGCGAGCGGGCCGAGGCTTTTGGTGAGCGGCGGCGAATACCAGTTGTTGCTGGTCGCGGCCCGCGTCTCGGGAAGATCGATCATCGCGACCTGGTGGAAGCTCGCGTGGCTGCCGATGTGGTCGTAGTGCATGTGCGACGCGACCGCCGTCATCGGCTTCTTGGTGACCTTGTCGGCCACGAACGCGATGTCGCGCGTGCCCGAGCCGGTATCGAACAGGATCGCGCGCTGCTCGCCCTTGAGCACGTAGGCGATGTTCTGCTGCCAGTAATGCGGTTCGTGGATCGCGAAGTTGACCGGATCGATGCGCGAAACGTCGAAGTAGCCGTCGGTCGCCATCACCGCGACGTCGTTCGCGCGGGCACCGGAGGCAGAGACCACGAGCGCGGCGACGACCGTCGCAGCCAGTCGCCACGAATGTGAATGCAGGATCATCGCTACTGCTTGTATTGGCGAAGTCCGAAGGCAGCAAGCCGGTTGCTCGCGCATGCCGGCGCCGGCGCTTCGCTCAGCTGCGTTTGCGCCGCGGGCGATGCTCGGCGACGGCGGTCAGCGGATCCTCCGGCCACGAATGCTTCGGGTAGCGCGCGCGCAGCTCCTTGCGGACCTGCGCATACGTGGTCTTCCAGAAGCTCGCGAGATCGTCGGTTACCTGTTCGGGTCGCCGATTGGGCGCCAGCAGATGCAGCACGACCGCAACGCGACCGGCCGCGACGCGCGGCGTCTCCTTCATGCCGAACACTTCCTGGATGCGCACCGCGAGCACCGGCGGCTGACCGGGCTCGTACGCGATGCGAACCGAGCTTCCGCTCGGCACCGCGATCCGCTCGGGCGCGTGCCGCTCGAGAAGGCGAAGCTGCTCGTAGGTGAGCTCGGCGCGCAGCGCGTCGAGGACCGGTGCCCGGCGCATCTCGGCGAACGAACGCTTTCCGGCGGCGACGCCGCGCGCAACGCGCGAGAGCGCGTCGTCGTCGAACGATGGCAGCGCGAGCTCGGGCATCCACTGCGAAAGCGATCTGGCGCGCGCGAGCCACTCGGCGGTCTCGGCAGCCGCAAGATCGAGCGCACGTGCAGGCACTGCGGCGGCGCGCTCGGCAAGAACGATCGACGCCGCGTCGCGCGCGGCAGGCGACGGTTTCTCGTCGAGCACGAGGTCGAGGTAGCGCGTGACGCTGCGCCCCGTCACGCTCTCGGTCTGTTCGTCGAACTCGAGCTCGACGGCTTCGCGCACGTCGCCCGCGGAGAGCCAGCTTCGCTCGATGGCCGAGGCCTGCCAGACGAGCGATTCGGACCGTTCGCCGCGGCGTCCGCCGTCGACCGCGACGCAGACGAACAGCTCGGCAGTTGCGACCACGCTGCCCGCCGAAAGGCGCACGCCGCGTCCGCCGACCATGACGGCGCGGTCGCTGCCGGGTGCGCGCCGCCTCGCGACGCGATCGGGAAACGCGACGAGCAGCGCCTGGAGCAAACGCTCTTCGACGGCGGCGTGGCGCGGCTCGTTCTCGCGCCCGGCGGATGCGCCTTCGCCACGGATCGACGTCTCGAGCTCGCGCGCAACGCGAAACACGGAACGCGCGGCGCCCGTGCTGAGATCCGCTGACGCGTGCGAGGACTTCGCATCGGCGAAGCGCTCGAGCGCGAGCACCCTTTCGAGAACGTCGGATTCGTACGCGGTGCTCGGACGTCGTGCCTGCCTCGCGTCCTCGCTGGTTCGGCGGAACGGATCGCGCTCGGTGAGCAGCGCCGCCGCGATCGCGGCGCGCCGCACGATGCCGAGCCGTTCCGCCTCGATGAGCAGCCTTGCGACGCGCGGCGGAAGCGGCAGGCGCGCAAGGCGGCGTCCGATCGCAGTAAGGCTTTTTCCCGACAGACAGCCGAGCATCGCGAGGACCTGCTCGGCGGCATCGAGCACCGAGGGCTCGGGCGCCTCGAACCACGCGAACGATCGGACGTCGGGCTCGCCCCACGCCTTGAGCTCGAGCACCGCGCGCGACAGATCGACGCGCCGGATCTCGGGCTCCTCGGCCGGGCGCAGCGCGCGATCGTCGTGCGCACTCCACAGACGAATGCAGATGCCGGGGCCGGTACGTCCCGCACGCCCTGCGCGCTGATCGGCCGAGGCCCGCGAGATGCGCGCGAGCTCGAGCCGGTCGACGCCGACGCGCGGATCGAAGCGCATCACGCGCGCGAGCCCGCTGTCGACGACCACAGAAATGTTCTCGATGGTGACGGAAGATTCGGCGACGTTGGTTGCGAGCACGACCTTGCGGCGCGGACCGCGCCGCAGCACGGCGTCCTGCTGCTCGGCTGGAAGATCGCCGTAAAGATCCATCACGTCGATGTTGCGTGCAGCAAGCGCGGGTTCGAGATCGGCGTGCACGCGCCGGATCTCGCCGACTCCGGGAAGAAAGACCAGAACGTCGCCGCCGCTGTCGTCGAGCACGCTTCGCACCGTCGCGGCAACCGCCCGGTCGGCCGCCTTCGGGTCTTCGATCGCGCGATGACGGATCTCGATCGGATACTGCCGTCCCGCGCTTTCGACGACCGGCGCATCGCCGAGGAACGCGGCGGCCGCCCTGGCGTCGAGCGTTGCCGACATCACGACGATGCGAAGGTCTTCGCGCACCTCGCGCTGGACCTTGCGCGCAATCGCGAGCGCAACGTCGGCGTCGAGGCTGCGCTCGTGGAATTCGTCGAACACGACCGCACCGACGTCGGCCAGCAGCGGATCTTCCTGCAGGCGCCGCAGGAAGATTCCGTACGTCATCGCGACCAGGCGCGTTGCGGCGCCGGCCTTTCGATCGAAGCGCACGTGGTAGCCGATCTCGTCTCCGAGCGCAGTTCCTCGTTCGATTGCGATGCGGCGCGCTGCAGCGCGCGCGGCGACGCGCCGCGGCTCGAGCAGCAGCACCGTTCCGTGGACGCAGTCGAGACCGACGAGCGACGGCGCGACGCGCACCGTCTTGCCGGCGCCCGTCGGAGCCTTGAGCACGAGGTTCGGTGTGCGCGAGAGCGACTCGATGATCTGAGCAAGGATGTCGTCGATCGGAAGGGGAGTGCGCACGCGGAGGTCAGCCCACGCAGTCCGCAGCAGGCGGCATCGGTCGAGCGTTCACGCGGGCGAGTCTAGTCACGGGTCCTCTGCGTCTCAATCGGCCTGAGGTCTGTCTCGCACCGGATGCCCCGGCTACTGTTGCAGGAACTTCTCTCGTCTGGAGGCAGCATGCCCGGCAATCTCGATCCGTCGCCCATCATTACGCTTGCGGGTGCGTTCACCGCGTCGAAGACGCTGTTCAGCGCGATCGAGATCGGCGTTTTCCGCGAGCTCGCCGGCGGGCCTCTCGACGGCGAAACTCTCCGGCAGCGTCTGTCGCTGCATCCGCGCTCGAGCGCGGACTTCCTCGATGCGCTGGTCGCAATCGGCGTGCTCGACAAGAACGACGGCCGATACGCGAACACCGAAGCGGGAGCCGCGTTCCTCGATCCGTCGAAGCCGACCTATATCGGCGGCTTCCTCGAGATGGCCGGCGCGCGTCTCTATCCGTTCTGGGGTTCGCTGACCGAAGCGCTTCGCACCGGCGAGCCGCAGAACGAGACCAAGACCGGCGGCGATCTTTTCCCTGTCCTTTACAACGATCCGGCGCGGCTCAAGCAGTTCGCACAGGCGATGACCGGCGTCAGCATGGGCGCCGCCGAAGCGATTGCCGAGAAGTTTCCGTGGAAAAGCTACCGCGCGTTCGTCGACATCGGCTGCGCGCAGGGATGCGTGCCGGTGCAGGTCGCGCTCGCGCATCCGCACATGACCGGCGGCGGCTTCGACCTTGCGCAGATGCGTCCGATCTTCGAGGAATACGTGGCCTCGGCCGGACTTTCCCGGCGCCTCACGTTCACCGATGGAGATTTCTTCAACGATCCGCTTCCGAACGCCGACGTGCTCGCGATGGGCCGCATTCTTCACGACTGGGATCTCGAGCAGAAGAAGTTCCTTCTCGCGAAGGCGTATGCGGCGCTACCGGACGGCGGCGCGCTGATCGTCTACGAATCGCTGATCGACGACGAGCGTCGCGTCAACATGTTCGGCCTGCTGATGAGCCTGAACATGCTGATCGAAACCCGCGGCGGCTTCGATTTCACCGGGGCCGACTGCATGCGCTGGATGAAGGAAGCCGGCTTCCGCGAGACACGGGTCGAGCATCTGAACGGACCGGACTCGATGGTCGTGGGGATCAAGTGATTCAAGCCAATAGGCTGACGCTTTCCGGGGTCATCGTTTTTCGCAAATGGCACACCACAGCGTCTGACATTCTGTCGGCAGATCGGCAACGTCCTCGTTGATTTTTTCTCGTAGCGCCGGGTCGTTCGAGGTAGCAAGCAATCGCTCGATATCCCACCGATCCTGCGGCGCGCCGGCATAGAGCTTGAGAAGAATGAGATCGGACGCGGTGGCCACAACCTGCCCGAGCAAGTTCACTCGTCACTCATGACTTTCGAAGCTCGCCGTCCAATCTGATTGTTGCGGCGAAGGATATGCCGCGCTTCTTCGTCGCTCAGTTGATTGGGAGCCGCGAAAGTCCGCAGTGCTTCCTCCCCAAGTCGAAGCGCCAGGGCGACTCGCTCGGAAACCGGCATCCGTTGCACCGCCAGATCGCTTTCACGAGCCAGATCTTCGGCGAGTTTCGACCGCATGGCACCATGCTACCCGGTAGCAGCCCGCCGCCCAAGCCGAACCTGATACCGCTCAGCCGTCGTAGCGGTCCCAGCTCACGACCGCGCGCGGGTCGGGCCTTTGCACCGGTCCGAACTTTCCTTTCGGATAGCCGACCGGAATCACCGCAGCGAGCGTGACCGTCGACGGCAGGCCGACGGCCGCTTCGAATTCTCCCGGCACGAAGAAGTGCTGCGTCGTCAGCACGGCGCCAAGGCCGAGTGCACGAGCGCTGAGGAGAATGTTCTGCACCGCCGGATATGCGGTCGATCCGTCCGCAAGGCCGGAGATTCGCGGCCCGCTCATGGCCATGCGCGCAGCGCCGCCGACACCGAAATGCTTGACGATCTTGACGACCGTTGCCGGTGAAGCGAGTGCCTTGGCAAGCTGCTCGTCGCGCGCGACGCATACGAAGATGAGCGCCGGTACGTCGGCAATGTGATTGGCGAGCTCGGTCGCGATCGCCTTGGTCTTCTCGCGCTGCTCGTGGGTTTCACCGGGTCGCAGGCCGGCGGTCGCGAACGTGTCGAGATAGAAGCCCCACGTCTTCTGCCACAGCGCCTGGATTTTCTCCTTCTGCGCGCGGTCACGCACGATCACGAAGCGCCAGTTCTGCGCGTTGCTGCCGCTCGGTCCGTGAAGGGCCGCATCGACGAGCTGAAGGAGGATTTCTTCCGGGACGGGATCGGGCTTGAGGCGCCGCATCGCGCGGCACGTCCACATGATGTCGAAAAGGCGGCTGTCGTCGGCTGGCTGCGGCATCGGGAAACCCTCCGTAAGCGGCCGGTTGTAGCAGCATGCCGGCCGCGCGCGAACGGCCAGGCGTCCTTTTTCACAGCGTCGCCTTGCCGCGCGACTGGCTTGCCGACATCATCCGCTCCCGCGCAGCGCCGTGGGGAAGCCGACGCGCGACCGAAGGGGGGAGAGAATGACTTCGAGAGCTCGTGCGTGCCGCGTCGTCGCGGTCATTCTGGTTTCGCTCGCGCTTGCGAACGCTTCGGCACGCGCCGGCGAGCCGGTGCCGGCGCCCGGCTCCGAGCCCACGACGGCCGAGCTACTTCGGCGGATCGAGGCGCTCGAGAAGGAAGTCGCCGAGCTGCGTGGCGCCGGGCGTGCTCCCGAGGATCGCAATACCCACGGTTCTGCCGCACCTGCACAGGCTCGCCGGATCCAGGGCGCCGGTGGGCATGATGAATCGGCGGCCGCACCGGCAGTGGAGGCGCCTGCTGTCGCTAAGGCGACCGGAGGGACTGCCAAACCGACAGCCGGTTACGACGACGGATTCTTCGTCTCCTCCGGCGATGGTGCGTACAAGCTGCGCATCAACGGTTACGTGCAGGCCGACGGACGCTTCTTCGCCGACAGCGACATCAGGAAGAACGTGGATCAGTTCGTGATCCGGCGCGCGCGCCTCGATCTGCGTGCGAAGCTCTGGAAGCGCTACATCGTCCGCATCGCGCCCGACTTCGCCGGCAGCGACTTGTCGCTCAAGTATGCGTACATCGAAACCGATTTTTCCGATGCGTTCATGCTACGCGTCGGCAAGTACAAGACGCCGTTCGGAATCGAGCAGCTCGAAAGTTCAACCGCTCTGCCGTTTGCCGAGCGCGCGCTACCCGACAACATCGTTCCCGGCCGTGACATCGGCGTCGAGCTGTTCGGCGATCCGACCGGCGGCCGGCTGTCGTACACGATCGCGGTTCTGAACGGCGTTCCCGACGGCGGCAACGGCGACGGCGACGTCAACGATGCAGTCGACATCGCCGCGCGCCTGTTCGCGACGCCGTATGCGCCGTCGCCGTACTCTCCGCTGCGCGGTGCGGGCTTCGGAATCGCCGGCACGTGGGGCCGCGAGCAGGGATCGACTTCGTCGCCGCAGCTTCCCTCCTACAAGACTTCGGGCCGGACGACGTTTTTCAGCTACGAAGACGACGGCACGAAGGCCGGAACGACGATCGCCGACGGCGACCGCTGGCGCATCTCGCCGCAGGCCAGCTGGTACGAAGGACCGTTCGGGCTGCTGACCGAATACGTGCGCAGCTCGCAGCGCCTCTCGCGGGACGGGGACAAGGCGACCGTCGACAACCAGGCGTGGCAGATCCGGACGTCGTGGATCCTTACGGGCGAGCGCGCATCGCCGGAGCGCGTCGACCCGGCGTATCCGTTCGATTTCGGCGGCGGACACTGGGGCGCGTGGCAGCTCGCGCTTCGCTGGTCGTCGCTCGACGTCGACGCCGCGGCGTTCCGCTCCGGATTCGCCGATCCGTCGAAATCCGCGCGACATGCGGATGCGATCGCCGCCGCGATCAACTGGTATCTGAACCACAACGTTTCGGTCTATCTCGACTACGAGCACACGATGTTCGGCGGCGGCGACGGCTCGGGCGACCGCGTGGACGAAGACCTCTTCCTTACGCGCATGCAGCTCGAATTCTGACCCTGTTCCAAGCAAGGTCCGGAGATGACGATCCCCACCGGAAGGTCCGTCCGTGAGTGACGCGCTCGACGCCTCGAGCTCGACGATCGCCGTCGTCGGTGCATCGCTCGCCGGCCTGAGGGCCTGCGAAGCGCTTCGCGAAGAAGGTTTCTCCGGCCGGATCGTGCTCATCGGCGCCGAGCGGCACCTGCCGTACGACCGGCCTCCTCTGTCGAAAGAGATCCTTCAGGGAAAATGGGAACCGGAAAAGATCGTGCTCCGCCGCGACGGCCTCGGCGATCTCGATCTCGACTTCCGCGCGTCGACGAAGGCGACGAGTCTCGATGCGGCTGCGAAAGTCGTGACGCTCGACGACGGCGAAAAGGTTTCATTCGACGGGCTCGTGATCGCAACCGGCGCGCGCGTGCGGCGCCTCGAGATGGCCGAAGGCTTCGAGGGCGTCCACTACCTGCGCTCGCTCGACGACGCGATGAAGCTGCGCGGTGCGCTCGAGAATGCCGCGCTTCGCGGCGCGCCGCGCGTGGCGATCATCGGCGCCGGTTTCATCGGATGCGAAGTGGCCGCGTCGTGCCGCCAGCGCGGGCTCGACGTCACGGTGATCGAACCGCTCGCGGCGCCGATGGTGCGCGCGCTCGGCCGCCATCTCGGCGGCCTGGCCGCGATGCTCCATCGCGATAACGGCGTCGACATGCGCTGCGCGACGACGCTCGCGGCGATCGAAGGCGACGGCCGCGTCGAGCGCATCCGCCTCGGAGACGGCCGCACGATTGCCGTCGACGTTCTCGTGATCGGAGTCGGCGTGGTCGCCGAGACCACGTGGCTCGAATCGTCGGGACTCGCGCTCGAAGACGGCGTGCTGTGCGACGAACGCTGTTCGGCGGCGCCCGGCATCGTGGCCGCCGGCGACGTCGCGCGCTGGAAGAGCATCCGCCGCGCCGGCTTCCAGGTGCGCGTCGAGCACTGGCTTCATGCGGGAGCGCAGGGACGTGCGGCGGCGCTTCGCCTGCTGCGCGGCGCCGACGGCGTCGAGCCGTACGATCCGGTTCCGTTCGTGTGGACCGACCAGTTCGGCGTCAAGATCCAGATGGCGGGCCATCCGTCGCCCGACGACGAGCTTCGCCTCGTCGACGGCGAGTTCGACGAGTACCGTTTCGTCGCACTGTTCGCGAGAGCGGGAATGCTGACCGGCGTCGTCGGCATGCGCCGCCCGGCCGTCGTCGCGCGCTACCAGGCACTGCTCGAACAAGGCGCCACCATCGAACAGGCGCTCGCGTAGGGACTGGTACAATTTCGCCACAACAACAGTGCTGGTCGCAAAACCATCGCTGCGAAATTGTATCTGTCCCCGTATTCCCGACGCACAACCCCGCACCCGTCCCCGTCCCGCGCATGTGCGTCGGATAGTTGGAATCGACCCGGGATCCCCTAAGATCCGAAGACCGTGTATCCCGTCCTGCTGCATTTCGGCCCGATCACGATCTACAGCTTCGGCGTGCTGATGGCCCTCGGGTTCTACTTCGGCTCGCTCGTGTCGGTAAAGGAATTCGAACGTCGCGGCGGCAATGGCGACGCGCTCTGGAGCCTGCTCGTGTGGGTGTTCCTGGCCGGCCTTGCGAGCTCGCGCGTGCTGTCGATCTTCAACAATCCGCAGGCGTTTCTCGATGCGCCGCTGACCGAAGTCTTCGCCGGCTCGGGCTTCGTCTGGTACGGCGGATTCCTCGGCGGCGCGCTCGCCGCGTGGCTGCTCGGCCGCCATCGCGGCATGAGCTTCCTTACTCTCGCCGACTGCTGCGCGCCGGGGCTTGCGATCGGACAGGCGCTCGGCCGCATCGGCTGCCACGTTGCCGGCGACGGCGACTGGGGAAGCGTGACGACGCTTCCGTGGGGGTTCGCGTACACCAACGGCATTGCGCCGTGGGATCACGAGCCGGGAGTGCTCGTGCATCCCACTCCTCTGTACGAAGCGACCGCCTACACGCTCGTGTTCCTGTTCCTGTGGCGCTGGCGCCACAAAAACCCGCCGCTCGGATCGATGTTTGCCGTCTACCTCATCGGTAACGGCTTCTTCCGATTCCTGGTCGAGTTCATCCGCGTCGAGCCGCGCATCGCGTTCGGCCTCACGCAGGCGCAGCTGATCGGCATCTCGATGGCAGTCGCCGGTGCGATCTGGCTGATCAGTCTGCGGGGAGGCGCGCCCGCTCCGCGGGTCACGGGAAAATCAGCCGCCGATCCGCTCGCCGCGTCCGGACCGGCGTCAGCCGCCCGGCTGCCGGCTGCGGCGGCGTCCAAGGGCACGCGGGCATGACTCGAGGCACCGGCCTGCGCTTCGCCGCAATCGGCATTGCGCTGATGGCCCCTCTGATGATGGCCGCTCTCGTGGCGACCGGCTGCAAGCCCGCTGCGGCTCCGTCGACCGGCGAGCTCGCTCCGGAGTTCGTGCTGCCGTCGATCGGCGGCCAGACGCGCAAGCTTTCCAACTACCGCGGCAAGGTCGTGCTCGTGAACCTGTGGGCCACCTGGTGCCCGCCGTGCATCGAGGAGCTTCCGGTGCTCAGCCGGATCGCATCCGACTATGCCGATCGCGGACTCGTCGTGCTCGGCATCGCCGGCGACGAAGATACGCAGCTGGTGCGTGACTTTCTCGCAAGATCGCCCGTGAAATTCGAAGTTCTTCTCGACACACGCGGTGTGATCGGTACGCAGTATGGTATAACCGGATATCCGGAAACGTTTTTCGTCGATCGGCAGGGTCGCCTGCGAAACAAAATCATCGGACCGGTGCCGCACCAGGGTGCAGAGCCGGGCAGCGAGCTGATTCGCACCATAGATGAGCTTCTCGGCGGGTGAAGCGGGTGAAGCGGATGAAGGTGGACGAGGGAGTTGTGGGACGTAGAGGAGGGGCCGCAGCCGTGCTGACGATGTGCCCGGCAATCCGATGATCCGCGTCCACGGGCTTTCCAAGAGCTGGGGTGGCCGCCAGGCGCTCTCGGGCGTGAGCTTCCGCGTCGGCGACGGCGAGTTCACGTGCCTGACCGGGCCGAGCGGCTCGGGCAAGACCACACTGTTTCGTATCCTCGTCGGCGAGCTCACGCCCGACGCCGGAAGCATCGTCGTCAACGGACGCAACATGTGCCGTCTCGACGCCGCCGGCATCGCCGAGCTGCGGCGCGAGATCGGCCTCATCTTCGAAGAGCCTCGCCTGATCGAAGGGCTGTCGGTGCTCGACAACGTGGCGCTCGCGGCGCAGGTCCACGGCCGCAGCCGCATCGATGCGCGCCGCATGGCCGAAGAGGCGCTCGAGAGGGTCGCGCTCGAGGATGCCGCCGGCTGCTTCGCACGCGACCTGTGCGCCGGCGAAAAGCAGCGGGTCAGTCTGGCACGCGCGATCGTCAATCAGCCGGTGCTGATCCTGGCCGACGAGCCCACGCTCGGCCTCGATCCCGACCAGGCCCTGTACGTGCTCAAGGTCCTGACCGAATGCGCCAGCGACGGCGCGAGCGTGCTGATGGCGACGCACGACATGGAAGCGCTCTCGGTCGTGCGCGGCCGCATCCTCGTGATCCATCGCGGCCGCATCGACGAGGAATCCGAGCTCGACGAATCCGCCGTGCACGGCTAGCCGGGTCTCTCCCTTGGAATACTACTTCCGGCGCGCACTCGACGGCATCAAGGCTTCGCCCGTCGCATCCGGAGTCGCGCTGGCCAGCATCGCGGCGAGCGTGCTGTTTGCCGGCTCGGTGCTGCTCGTGACGTCGAACGCCTACCGGGCGGTCGCGCGCTGGGCGGCGTCGGGCATCGACGTATCGGTCTATCTCAAGCCGGATGCCGGCGAGGCCGACATCGTCGCCACCAAAACGCGCATCCAGGAAACTCCCGAGGTCGTTGACCTTCGATTCATAAGTCAGGAAGAGGCCTGGCAGTTTCTGTCGCAGAACATGGATCATTCGGCCGAGCTTCTGGCCGGGCTCTCGCCGCAGCTGCTGCCTGCGTCGCTCGAGATCCGGCTCGACCGCACGCTGACCGACGCGGCCGTATCCGCCCTGATCGAAGCGTGGCGCACGCTGCCGGGAGTCTCCGACATCCAGTCGAGCCGCGCATCGGTCGTAACCGGAACGACCGCCGCCGACATCGTGCGCTGGGTCGCATGGGCGCTCGGTGCGCTTACGCTCGCGACGTCGCTTCTGATCGTGCTGACCGCATTCCAGCTTGCCGCCTACACGCGCCGCGACGAGATGAACGTGCTCCGCCTGGTCGGAGCCGTCGGGCGCGGCTACTGGGGCCCGGTCGTGCTGGCCGGAATTTTCGAAGGCGTGGTCGCATCGGTCGGCGCGATCGCAGTGCTGCTGCTCGTCTTCGAAGCGGTGGCCATTCCGATTCGCTCGAGCCTGCCGTCGTTCGCCGATCGCGTGGCCTTTCTCGGGATGAGCCAGTGCGCGACGCTCGTGCTGTGGGGGGCAGTCCTCGGCGGCGCGGGCAGCGCCGTCGGCATGCGGCGGGTTTCCGAGTGGCGCTGAGCGCAACCTGTTCGGTTGAAGCCCTGCGCGCCGCCGGCCGTCCACACCGGCGGCCGATGTCATATCTGTTTCGAAAAATCCTGCCGGTCGCCGCGCTTCTGGCCCTCGTCGCGCTGCCGGCGCACGGCGAAGACTCCCGCATCGAGCGTGCGAAGAAGATCCGAGACCAGATTCTTGCCAAACGCGCGGTTCCCGCCGAGGTCGACCGTCAGAATTCGCGGCAGCACCTCGAGGAGGATGCGCGCGAGGATCCTTTCGCGGATGCGCTCGAAGCGGCACGCAAGCGGCTCGCCGGCATCGACGCCGAGCTCGAAGCCAATCGGCGCAAGAGCGAAGGCCTTTCCGCGCCGCGCGAGAAGCTGGCTGCACGAGAAGTCGAGCTCACCGCGATGGCCGCCAGGCTGGAAGAGCAGAGCAGGCGCCGCGCGGAAGCGATCTATCGCAGCGCGCGGCTCGGTTCCCAGGCAGCGGGATGGGGAGCCGGCGAAGCTTCGAGCGCGCGGCTGTCGCGCTACCTTGCTGCCATCGCCGGCGCCGAGCAGCAGAACCTCGCAAAGATCGAAGTCGAGCGCGGCAGCATCGTTGCGTCGCTCGACCGTATCCGCGCAGACGAAGCGACCGTTGTTGCCGAGCGCCGCGCACTCGAAGCCGACCGCGGCGAGGCCGAAGCGGCCGCCCGGCGCGCGACCGAGGACACCGAGGTCCGGCCCGACGCGGAGGTCGCGGCCATCGCAGCACGCGAGCGCGACGAGGCTCCGGCGGAAGAAGAAGACGCAGGCGACAACGAAGAAGCCGACAACGCACCAGCCGACGCGACGGCGGCCGATGTCGAGAGTCTCGAGGCCCGCGCGCGTGCGGACAGCGCCGGCTCTGCTCCGCTTCGCAACGGCGGCACGCTCGCTTCGGAGAACCGCGCGTTGAGCGAAGCGGCCGCGCTGATGCGGCTCGAAGAAGCCAGGGCGAAGCTCGCCGCCAGAAGTCGCGACGAGCATATCGCGCAGGACAAGGCCGGCGCGGCGGCGGGATCGAAGACGCCGGGCGCGCAGGCGCCGGAAGATTTCAGCTGGCCGGGCACCGGGCACGCGAGCGCGCCGGCCGCCTCCGTGACGTCGTCTGCGAACGTGGCCGCACCGGCGGCGCCGCTTCCGACGAATCCGGCACAGCCTGCTGCGAATCCGACATCGCCTGCTGTGAATCTGGCATCGCCCGCTGCGACTCCGGCAACGCCCGCTGCGAAAACGGCACCGCCTGCCGTGAAACCGGCTGCTCCGGCAACTGCGCCGCAAGCCGCGCCAACGGAAACCGCCTCGGCGGCAAAGTCACCAACAGATGCGAAGCCATCGGAAGCGAAGTCGGCGCCGGCCGATGCTTCGCAGAAAACGCCGCCGCCGGCTGCAGTGGCCGCGGTGCCCGCTCCCGCATCGACCGAAGGTGACAAGCCTGCTGCGGCGCCCGCCGCCGGTGAGCCGACCGCCGCTGAAACGTCCGCCGCGCCTTCTGCACCGGCCGACGCTTCCGCGCCGGCAAAGCCGCGCGGTTTTCTCTCGCGACTGTTCAGCGGCGCCGGCGATCGCGAGTCGGACAAGTTCGCAGCCTCGCGCGGTGCGCTTGCGCCGCCGGTCGCCGGCAAGGTCGTCGCCAACTACGGCCAGCAGCACAAGAGCGGCGCGACTTATCGCGGAGTCGTGCTGCGCGCCGCCCACAACGCGCCGATCCGCGCCGTTGCCGACGGCAAGGTTTCCTTCGTCGGCGATGTGCCGGGCATGGGAAAGACCGTGATCGTCAGCCACGGCAACCGATATCACACGGTTTATGCGCGCCTTGGCTCCGTCGACGTGAAAGAGGGCGAGAAGGTCACGAGCGGAACCGAAGTCGGCGCGCTGCCCGACAACGACGCCGACATGCAGTTCGAGCTGCGCGATCAGGGTACCGCTGTCGATCCGCTGCCGTGGCTTCGAGGCGCAGCGCCGGGAATTGCCCGGTAGACAGCCCTTACGAGCGACGCCGATCGGGCCACGATCGGGGTGGCGCGAATCGCTTTGTTGTTCGCTTTGCTCGTCCTGCCTATACTCCGCGGGTGTTTCCCCCGTCTCGACGCAGGAATTTCATCCTTTCATTGGCCCTTGCCGGCACGCTCGGCAGCGTACTGACGGCCGGCGTCCTGCGAGCCGCATCCGGCTCCAAGGACACCTACGAAGAGCTCGAGACCTTCGCGAGCATCCTCGCGATCGTCCAGCGGCACTACGTCGATGAAGTCTCCAGCCATGATCTGGTCGAGGGTGCCGTCAAAGGCATGGTCTCCTCGCTCGACCCCCACAGCTCGTACCTGACTCCCGAGGGATACAAGGAGCTGCAGATCGAGACGCACGGCGAGTTCGGCGGGCTCGGCATCGAGCTGACCGTGCGCGACAGCCTGCTCACCATCGTGACGCCGATCGACGGTACGCCCGCGTGGCGCGCCGGCATCAAGCCCGGCGACCAGATCATCAAGATCGGCGACGACATGACGATGGACATGCCGCTGCAGGCCGCCGTCGACAAGATGCGCGGCAAGCCCGGCAGCAAGGTCAAGCTGAGCCTCAAGCGCAAAGGCGTCAACGATCTTGTCGACGTCGAGCTGACGCGCGAAGTCATCCACATTAAGAGCGTGCGCGGCGCGCGCCTCGTCGACGGCAAATGGGCGTACGTGCGCCTGACCGGATTCCAGGACGGCTCGAGCGACGAGCTCGTCGAAGCGCTCGACAAGCTCGACAGGGAAAAAGGCAAGGGCGGCGTCGACGGCATCATCCTCGACCTGCGCTACAATCCCGGCGGACTGCTCACGCAGGCGGTATCGATCTCCGACCTGTTCCTCGACGCGGGCCTGATCGTGCGCGTCAACGGCCGCATGGAGTCGCAGACCACCAGCTACTTCGCCAAGGCCGACGGAACCCGCCGCATGGTGCCGATGATCGTCATGGTCAACGAAGGCTCGGCAAGCGCGTCCGAGATCGTTGCCGGTGCGATGCAGGATCATCGCCGCGCGCTCATCGTCGGCATCAAGAGCTTCGGAAAAGGCTCGGTGCAGACGATCCTTCCGCTCGGCGACGACACGGCTCTGCGGCTTACGACCGCGCGCTATTACACGCCGTCCGGCCGCTCGATCCACGAGCACGGAATCGATCCCGACGTGGTGGTCGAAGCCGCCAAGTTCGATCCGGATGCCAAGGAAGACGTGCTGCGCTCGCGTGACGACTTCGACCTGAAGAACGACGTCCAGCTGCGCAAGGCCGTAGAGCTGATGGGAACGTGGAAGGGCGACGTGCAGAAGATCGGCGGCGTCGCCGGCTTCACGCTGCCGCCGAAGGAAGCCACCATCGCGAGCGCCGACAAGAAAGACGCGGCCGCAACCGCCGGCGGCGCCGACTCTGCTGCAAAGACGCATCCGTCACCGCACTGAGCTCCGTGAGCATGCTCGCCGACGTCGAGGGTGAGGCCCCGCTTTCGGTCGGCGAGCTTCTTCATCTGGTCTCCGGTTCCTTCGAACGCGACTTCTCGCACCTTCTCGTCACCGGTGAGCTCGGCGCGATCAACCGCGCGGCGAGCGGTCATCTGTACTTCACTCTTTCCGACAGCTCGGCGTGCATCGACTGCGTGATGTGGCGCGGCGACACGTTCCGCCTCGCATTCCAGCCGCGCCAGGGCGACGAAGTTCTCGTGCGCGGTCGCATGGGCGTATTCGCGCGCAGCGGCCGCATGCAGCTGTACGCGACCGCGATGAAGCCGGTCGGTGCGGGCGCCGCGCAGAAGGCGTTCGAGCTGCTGCGCGCGCGTCTGGCCGCCGAAGGGCTGTTTGCGGCCGAGCGCAAGCGCGCGCTTCCGTTCCTGCCGTCGGTCATCGGCCTCGTCACGTCGCGCACCGGCGCAGCGGTTCACGACGTGATCGTCACGCTGCGGCGGCGATGTCCCGGCGTGCGCGTCATTCTGTCGTCGTCGGTGGTGCAGGGCGGCGATGCGCCGCGCAGCATCGTCGCCGCACTCGCCAGGCTTGCCGAATGCGAGCTCTGCGAGGTCATCATTGTCGGGCGCGGCGGCGGCGCCGCCGAGGATCTCGCCGCGTTCAACGACGAGGCCGTCGTGCGCGCGGTCGCGGCGTTTCCGGTTCCGGTTGTCTCCGCGGTCGGCCACGAAGTGGACGTCTCGCTGTTCGATCTGGTCGCCGACCTGCGCGCGGCGACACCGACCGCGGCGGCCGAAGCCGTGGTGCCCGTGCGCGCCGAGCTGCTGTCGGCGGTGGAGACGGCGGCGCATCGCCTGCGCTCGGCGATGCAGCGCCGCCTTGCCGAGCTTCGCCTCGGCGTCGATGCGACCGGCGGCCGCCTGCGGCATCCGGCCGCGCGCATTGCCGAGCTCAGGCAGCAGGCCGACCGCTTTGCAGCGCATCTCGAGCGGGCGCTTCGCACGCGAGCCACCGATGCCGCGCGCCGCCTTGCCCGGCTTTCCGCGTCACTCGATGCACTGAGTCCGCTTGCGGTGCTCGAGCGCGGCTATAGCCTCGCTGCCGACGCGAACGGACACCTCGTGCGGGACGCATCCGAGCTCAGCGCCGGAGATACCATCGAGCTGCGCTTTCATCGCGGCCGGGCCGGCGCGCGAATCCTGTGGCAACAGCCGGCGCCGGCGACAGGTCAGACGCCGGCGGCGCAGACTGTTCAAGAGACCGCCAGGCAAACTGCGCAGCCGGCGGACGACGCGCCGGCGCCGGACAAACGGCGCGACGACAGAAGGGAGAATTGAGAATGCGAAAGTGGATCGTGATGGCGGCTTCGGTGCTGGCGCTCGCGCTGCTCGTCCCCCGCTCGAATGCAGCCGACGATGTAGCAGGCGTCGACGGAAAGCCGCTGCCGTATTACGTCGCGATGGATCCGCCGATCGTCTATCCCGGTGCGATCATCCGGCTGCAGGTTCGGCCGCCGGCTGGTGCCAACGGCGGCAGCGTCTTCATTGCCGGTCGCCGCTACTTCGGCCAGATCGAGGACGGCTTGTTCGTTGCGTACTTCGCGGTCGACATCGATACGCTGCCCGGGCCGTACGAGCTGTACTACGACGTCGGCTCGCGCCACGGCATGCGCGTCGTCACCGTTCGTGCCCGGCGCATGGACGAGGAAGGCCGCGGCGAGCGCACGATTTCGAAGGAAGATCTCAAGGTCGAGGAGCTCGTACGCTCGCACCCGCGCCTGGTCTCGCTGTGGAATCGCACGACGCTCGAACGCTACTGGAACGGTGCGTTCCAGACCCCGTCGAACGGACGCATGACCGCCACGTTTGCGATGCGCAAGACGAGCGAGACGTCGCTCGGCCTGCCGCATACCGGAGTCGACCTCGCGGCGCAGGGAGACGTCGTCGCGTCCAACGTCGGAACCGTCGCGCTCGTTGCCGAAGGAGCAGGATCGCGAATGGTCGTCATCGACCACGGCTTCGGTCTGTACACCTACTATTCCGGGCTCGGCGAAGTGCTGGTCAGCGAAGGTCAGTGGATTCGCCGCGGCACGCACATCGGTCGCATGACCGGAGGGACGCTGCATTTCGGTGCGAGGCTTGCCGGTGCACAGGTCGATCCGGTTAGTCTTCCCGGCATCACGCTCAAAGTCCCCGAGCTCACCGGCGAGAAGCGCGCCCCGAAAGAAGAAAAAGACAAGACGAGCGACTACGACTACTGATGACGGCCGTCGCATCGGACGGGACATGCGCGACGGCCTGATCACCGGCCGTAGAATCGACGGGCTGCTCGTCGCAGGCGGACGTTCGCGGCGCTTCGGTTCCGACAAGCGGCGCGTATCGCTGGCCGGGCGAACGCTCGCCGAGCGCAGCCTTGCTCTTCTTCGTGCTACCGTCGACGGCGAGGTCTTCGTCGCAGGCTACGGCGCATTCGATCATCCGGTGCGGGCAACGTTCGTTGCCGACGCGGATGCCGGCGCCGGACCGCTCGGCGGCCTGGTCGGCGCGCTCCTTCATGCACGCTTCGGAGTGCTCGTCATGCCGTGCGATGCACCGCTCGTGCGCGCCGACACGCTTCGCGCGGTCGCAAAGCTGGGCCGAACCAGCGGCCGGGCCATCGTCGTGCGCAGCCATCGCGGGCTCGAGCCGCTGGTCGCATTCTATCCGCGCCGGGTTTTGCCGTTCCTTGCCGCTGGGCTAAGGGAAGGAAACCGGGCGCTTCACCGGCTCGTCGTTCGCATCGGTGCGCTCGAGATCGGCGCGCCGGATCCGCGCGAGATGCACAACGTCAACCGCCCGCAGGATCTTGAACGCGTTGCCTCCCGGATCGGCTGAATCAGGAACACCATGGCCAACGACACCAAGGGCGAAGACAATCCGGACTTCGAGCGCACGATGAGCGAGCTCGAAGAAACCGTTCGCCGGCTCGAGGCCGGCGAGCTTCCGCTCGAAGAGTCGCTGGCCGCATTCGAAAAAGGAATCGCGCTCGTGCGCGCGCTTCACACGAGGCTCGACGCCGTGCAGACGCGCATCGACGAGCTCACGCAGGGAGCCGACGGCTCGACTTCGGCGACGCCGTTTGCCGCTTCCGGAAAACGCGGCGCAGCGGGTTCGGGCGACGAGGACGACGAGGTCATCGACTGATGTCCGGCGCCGCGTCGCGACAGGCGACAGTTACCGCTCGCCTGGCCGCGATCGTCGAAGAAGCCCTTTCGTCCGCGCTGCCCGCGCTCGATTCCAAAGGCGCGGAAGGGTTCGGAGTCGACCGTCTGGTCGAGTCGATGCGCTACTCGCTGCGCACGCCCGGCAAACGCATCCGGCCGCTCTTGCTGCTTGCGGTCGCCGAAAGCCTCGGCACGCCGGCATCGAAGCTTGCGCGCTTCGCGGCGGGCCTCGAAATGATCCACGCCTATTCGCTGATCCACGACGACCTGCCGGCGATGGACGACGACGATCTTCGCCGCGGCATGCCGACCAACCATGTCGTCTATGGTGACGGGATGGCGATTCTCGCCGGCGATGCGCTGTTGACCGAAGCGTTCGTCGTCATGCTCGAGCCCGTGGCCGAGGCGAGGCTGCAGGCGCGGGCGATCCAGGAAATCGCGCGCGCAGCCGGACGCGAAGGAATGGTCGGTGGCCAGGCCGCCGACCTCATGGCCGATGCGATCCACGGCGGTCGCCTCCACAATGAAGGCGCGGTGGCTTCCGTCGTGCGGGCCGCTGCGCCCGCACGCGAGGTCGAGCTGCTGCAGGCGATCCACGCGCGCAAGACCGGTGCGCTCCTTCGCGTGGCCGCGCGCGCCGGCGCACTTCTGGCCGGTGCCGGCGAAAGCGATCTCGCGTGCCTGACCGAGTTCGGTACGCGCTTCGGGCTCGCGTTCCAGATCGCCGACGACATCAAGGACGAGACGGCGCCGACCGCGGTGACCGGAAAGCGCGAAGGCGGCGATCGCCTGTCGGGCAAGCTCACCTATCCGGCGCTTTTCGGAATCGACGGATCGCATGCGTTGCTGCAGGACGAGCTTGCGGCGGCGGTCGAATCGCTGGCGGCATTTTCGCGCGATGCGACTTCGATCATCCAGGTTGCGACCGATGCGGTCGCGACGGCAACCGATCTCGCCGGAGCGTAGCCTGGCTTCGCGTGTTCGAGCCGACGATCGCCTGGTTGCGCTCGGTCTTGCCGATACGCGTGCCGAGGCCGCGCGCCTCGTGCTCGCCGGTCTCGTCCTCGAAGGAACGCGCCGCATCGACAAGGCGGGCGAGCAGGTGGCGATCGACGCCGCGCTGACGGTGCGTGCGCGCGGACGTTTCGTCTCCCGCGGCGGCGACAAGCTCGATGCCGCGCTCGAGCATTTTCGCATCGATGTCGAGGGGGCGATCTGTCTCGACGCCGGCTGTTCGACCGGCGGCTTCACCGACTGCCTGCTGCAGCGCGGAGCGGCGCGTGTTTACGCGGTCGACGTCGGTTACGGCCAGTTCGCGTGGTCGCTGCGGGGCGATCCGCGCGTCGTGCTGATGGAAAGGACCAACGTGCGAAGCATCGATCCGGCTCTGCTCGAGCCTCGACCGAACATCGTGGTCGCCGATCTCTCGTTCGTATCGCTCGCCGCCATTCTGCCGTCCCTCATCGCGCTGGCGGCGCCGGCGGCGCGTTTCGTGCTGCTCGTAAAGCCGCAGTTCGAAGTCGCCGCGACCGACACCGATCGCGGCGTCGTCGTCTCCGAGGAGGTCCGTTTGCGTGCGCTCGAGAGCGCCGTCGAAGCAGCGCGAAAAGCCGGTCTTCACGTGATCGGCACGATCGAATCCCCGCTTCGCGGCGCGCAGGGCAACGTCGAGTATCTGCTCGCGGCGTCGCGCGAGCGTTGATCGATCCGGCGGTCGAGCCGGTGACATTACCGCTGGCTGATGCGTTCGCGGGCGCTACTCGCTCGCGGTGTCCGGGTGGTCTTCGGATTCGTCTGGCTCTTCGCCGGTGTCGGCGGGCGGATTCGTGCTGTACGGCCGGCCGCCGTAGCGTCCGTTCGATTCCGCAGCCGCGCGACCGTCCGGATGGCGCGACTCCGCGCCCGGATACCCGGGCCGCGACGAAGCGGCAGCTTGCGAAGATTTGTGAGCGTCGCTCTGCTGGACTCCACGCGAGCTCGGTTGGCCTTCGCGGGGTTGAAACGTCTTTCGCGGATCCGATTTCGGCTGGGGAGGCGGCGACTGGACTTGCGGCTCTGGCTGCGGCGACTGCTGAGCATCCGGCGAAAAAGCGGATTTCGCCGAATCCTGCGCGCCGGAATCTTTCTTGTGGCCGGCCCATGCCGCCGGCACCACGCAACAGGCGACGAGAAGCGCAAGGCCGCACCGACCGCCCAGTTTACGGCCAACGCCGGGAACGCTGGTTTTTCGTGGCATCGTTTTGTCCTGTGAATCGCTGCTTCGAAGAGGAACGCAGTCCGGCGCGCTCGAGGCTCCGGAGTAATCTTTGTCACACGCGAACGAAGCCGACTATCTACGCGCGACAGCCTTGCCGCAAGTCGTGCGCCGAGCACGCCCGCACGGCGAGCGCGAAACCGTCGCGATGGTATGCAGGTCGGCGGCCCGGATTTGTCATCGGTCACCATGACCCTCCGCGCTCGAACCGTGCCTTGATGCCGGCGCACGACGCACAAGCTGCCCGCATCGGTCGGGTTTCGTTCGACGCACTGGCAAGTGCCCGCAATGATACTGGCCGGTCGATCTGCTGGAGAGATGCAAATGTACGAACACCGACATGAGGCGCTGCTTCCGATTGCCGCTTTCGTTCGAAGGCTGCTGGTGCACCTGGCGACGGCGCTGGGCCTTATCCTGGGGTCGCTGGCTGGAGGAATGGCAGGCTACGTGCACTTCGAAAAGCTTTCGTGGATCGACGCGTTCCTGAACGTGACGATGCTGCTCGGCGGCATGGGTCCGGTGAACCCGCCGCAGACCGACGGTGGGAAGCTCTTCGCGGGATGCTTCGCACTGTACGCGGGACTGGTCTTCGTCGCGGTAACTGCGCTGATGCTTTCGCCCGTGGTTCATCGTGTGATGCACCGATTTCACTGGAACGAAGAACGCGACGCGAGCTGACCCGGTCTAACGGCGCGGTCGCTGCACCGCGGCCACGCACCACGCTGCCGACAGCCTCAACCGATCGCAACCCACACGCCGGCAACGACCATTGCTGCACCGGTCATGCGCCCGCCGAACGCCCCGAACGGCGCAAGTTTTTCGAGCAGTACCAGAATCGTGATCGTCGTGATCGCCGCGAGGCTCATCACGCCCGCTGCAAACAGCAGCAGCATCAGCGCCCAGCAGCACCCGATACAGTAGATGCCGTAGTCGAGACCCATGCGCAGCGCACCGGCAATGCCGGGACGCCAGCGCTGCGACAGCGCGATCATCGGCGAGCGGCAGTTCTCGAGGCACGCGCTCTTGAGCGGCGTCCACTGGTAGATGCCCGCCAGAGCCAGCAGGAAGCCGCTCATCGGTGCGCTCGCCGACTCCATCATCGGCGAAAGAAGCTTTGCTTCGGAAAGCAACCACTGCAGCACCGTTACGGCGGCGCTGAACAGTGTCCACGCAACGAGATAGCCGCCGGCGAATGCGTAGGTGCGGGCAACCGGGCGGTCGGGCTGGGTGCGGCGGCGCACGATCGTCGCAAAGGTGAGTACGGCCGGGATCGCGCTCGGGAGCATCATCGCTGCCATCATCACGGTCCACATGAGGAACATGAGCGCGCCGTAGCGCACCGTCCAGTGGTCCTGCATCATCCACGATGCAAGGCCGCTCATGCTGCCGTACATGTCGCGGGCTGCCGGAACGACGTAGAGCCACGACAGCGCCGCCACGAGCACGACGCCGGCAAGGATGAAACGGCGATCGCGCCGGGAAGACGAGTCCGCAGCCGAAGCGTCGTCTGCTACGGAATCAGGCGATGCGCGTCCCATCCGACTTTGGCCAGATGCGCATGCGATGCGCGCAGGTCGAGCGAGATCGGCCCGCTCGTTTTCGTGGTGCCGCTCGCGTACTCGGCGGTCTTGTACTCGAAGCCGTCGGGCAGGGTCACCTGCGCGCGATGGGCCACGCCGCTCATCGGGTTGCGGATCGGCTCGATTTTGGTCTCGATGAGCCCTGCAACCGAGAGCCGTGCGACTCTCGAGTCGAGATCGCATTCGATCTCGACGGGCGCCCAGACCGGCGGCACTGCGTTCGGCGCCATCGCCGCAAAGATCTGGAAGTACGTGCCTTCGTCCGACTCGCGGCCGGAAGCGATGGCTTCGAGTGCCGCGCGCTGCGCAGGCGTCGCGCGCGCCTCACCGAAAACCTGCATGCGGCCGTTGCCTTCGTGAACGGCGCCTGGCCACCAGACGAGGAAGCCCCAGTTCAGGCCGTCGAGCGTCGTCCCGTCGAAATTTCCCTTGTCGATGCGCATCGCCCAGACGGCTTCGCATTGCCCGGTGGTAGGCAGTGCGTTGAACTGGCACGGGCAGCCCCATGCGCAGTTGCAGTTGGCGATCTCGATTCCATGGATTTGCCAGTCTTTCATCGCAGCCTCCGCAAAGATCCGCCGTGCGGATCACGCGGGATCGTTGTTGACGACACCAGCCGTCAGCACAAGCGCACGCGCAGGTTCCGCGAAGCGCACCGGCTCACCGGAGTGTGTCGCTGGACTGGGAACCCTGCGCTTCGCATTCTTCGTGACCGTGACCACGCACCCATGCATTTCCGATTCTCTCGTCGTCGATCCGGATGGCAACGCTGCCGGCCGCTATCGCACGCACCTTTCGGGCGACTGGAACGCGCCGATCTATCCGAGCGGCGGGGTGACCACGGCACTCGGCCTTGCAGCGCTCGAAGCCGAGCTCGACCAGCCCCACCAGCGGCTTCGATCGTTTTCGACGATGTTCGTCTCCACCGTCGGCGGCGGCGACATCGAGATCGACGTCACGCGGCTTCGCGTCGGCAACCGCATGTCGCAGCTTCAGGCCAACGTGCGCACTCCCGGCAGCGAAGGCGCCGGACATCTGGTGACGGCTGCGTTCGGAGAGACGCGCGACGGGTTCGACTACGCGTATTCGAAGCCGCCCGACGCGGGGCCGCCGCTCGACTATCCGGAGCCTGCCACGCCGCCGGCGGGCGCGCCGACGTTCAACCCGTCGTTCTTTTCGAACGTCGAGACCCGGCGCATCAAATCGTTCTCGTCGTTCGAGACCGGGTGGAAAGGAGGCGACGCGGAGGCGATCCGCTGGATCCGCTATCGCACGCGTCCGAAGATCACTGACGGAAGGATCGACCCCATCGTTCTCGTGCCGCTTGCCGACACGATGCCGATCGCGATCGGCCAGTACCACGGTCCCGGCTATCCGTTCTTTCACGCGCCGAGCGTCGACATCTCGATGCGGTTTTTTTCGGACACAGACGACGAATGGTTCCTGACGCGCGTCGTGAGCCACTGGGCCGGCGACGGGTACGCGTCGGCCGAGGTCACGATGTGGGACAGTCGCCGGCGCCTCGTCGCACACGCCGTCCAGATGATGCTGATCCGCTTTCCGACGCCCGAGCAGCTCGGCATCCGCAGGTAAATCGCGGCGCGCGGCTGCCGAAGCGATCGGCGTAGCGGACGTACCGTCGCGTGCAGCGCATTTGCCGGCGGAAACCGATCGACGAGTCCGTGGCGGAAAGCTAGATTCCACCGCGGGGAGGGCCGCGAATCATGAATCACTTTTCCACCATTCATTTCGCATCCGTACAGGCTCTCGTCGCGGCCGCGATGCAGATTGCATTTGCGGCGTCGGCGGCGGCGCAGACCGACGATCACCTGAAATGCTTCAAGATCAAGGACGCGACGACGTTCGACAGTGCCGCGGTCGACCTCGACGCGAGCACGGCGGGCTTCGGGCTCGAAGGCTGCACCATCAAGGGCCGCGCGAAGGAATTCTGCGTGCCCGCAGGAAAAACGGTCACGTCGATCACGGGCGGGTCGGTGATCACGCTCGACGGCGAAGAGCTGGCGTACAGCAGGCTCTGCTACCGGCTCAAGTGTCCGGCATCGGAGATCGCGCCCGTTGTCGTGACCGACCAGTTCGGTTCGCGCACGATCGCAGGCTTCAAGGCGGTCGAGCTGTGTACACCGGCGGTCTTCGGAGGTCCGCCGGAGGAATCGCTCGATGATACGTTCGACGGCACGAGTCTCGACCCGTCGTGGACGGTTCTTCATCCGGGGCTCGTCACGATCAGCGTATCCGGTGGTGCGCTGCACCTGACGCCGACCGTGAGCGGCGGCGGCAACGTCTGGTACCAGGCCGGAGAAGGCCCGCTCGTGTACAAGGAAGTGACCGGCGACTTCGACGTAACGGCGACGCTCACGGTCCGCGATCCGTCGATGACGTCGAATCCTCCACCGCCCGAATACCGGTTCGCAGGAATTCTCGCGCGCGATCCCGCCGCCGGCCCGGTCAATACGGTGCATACGGCGATGGGCGCGGGCAGCAACGTTCAGGGCACGTGCTACGAGTACAAATCGACCGACGATTCGGTCAGCACGTGGGCTGCGACACCATCGGGAACCGCGAGCGGCCAGGTCCGCCCGCGGCGCAGCGGCGCGACGATCGAAATGTACTGGCGCGCAACGTCCGGCGATTCGTGGACGATGATTCACTCGTTCAACCGGCCGGATCTCGCGGCAACGCTCCAGGTAGGGCCGATGGTCTATGCGGTCGATTCCCCGCCGTCGATCGAGGCCCTGTTCGACGACATCGTGTTCCAGTAGCGGCGACCGCGCGTCGCGTGCGAAACCCGCGACGGCACCGTTTGCCGCGACGCCGCTCAGTGAAACATCGCGTCGTGGAAATGATACAGCGCGAGCGACGCGACTCCGCCGACGGCGATCCCGATCCACGGCAGCTCGCCCGGCACCAGCTTTCCGCGTCCGGTTGCGATTGCGGCAAACGGCACCAGCGAGGTCTCGGCGTAGAACTCATCGAGCACGCCCTTTTCGGTGACACGCTTGCGCGCATCCTGGTGCATGCATCCGAAAAGCCCGACGAGAAAGATGCCGCCGAAGAACAGCACGTCGTTGACGAACCCGTTGACCACGCAGTGGGCGAGTCCCCAGATCCCGATGTTCATGAACAGCGGATGGCGCGTGATGCGCGTCAGGCCTCGCGCGCGCGTCGTGGTGCGCGGCCCGATGCTTGCGGGGCTCGGCTGCACGAGCGCGGCGAGCGCGAGCGTGAACGAGAGCCACGCAACGCCGAGCGCAACGGCATGAACGACCGGCACGCTGCGCAGGTTCCACAGCATCGCACCGCCGTGGATCCCCCGCAGGTAAGCCATCACCAGCGGCACGAACGTCGCGAACGAAACCACGGTGTAAATGCCGAGATACGCTCCTTCTCCGAGCGCGGCCACGAGGCGCGGCCGCACGCGAAGTGAGGCCATTCCCATATGGGTTGCGGCAAATGCGAGAATCCACAGGACGATCTGCTCGGTGGACGTCACGACGGACCTCCCGGGGTGCTGCAAGGGCACGTTGACTTCGGCGGCGGCCCGACGATAATCGCGCGAAATCCCTTAAGGAAGTGCAATGGCAAGAGTAACCGTCGAAGACTGTCTCGAGAGAGTGGAAAACCGTTTCCTGCTTGCCACCGTGGCCGTGCGCCGCGCCAAGCAGCTGCTGCGCGGCTCCAGGCCGCTCGTCGAGACGGAAAACAAGGAAGTCGTCACGTCGCTTCGTGAGATTGCCGCCGGCGTCGTCTCGCCGGTATCGGATCCGACCAAGGCCTAGCCCGGCTGGCCGGCCGCGCAAGCGAAACCGGTCCGGGCATCGCCTGAGGCCGCTCGTACGTCGCATGGCCGCTCGCAAACCCGCCTCTTCCAAAGCTTCCTCCGCAAAGGAAACGCCGGCCGCAGCGGCAACACCGTCTGCAGGCAAGGCCCCGGCTTCCGTCAAAAGCGCCGACCGCCGCCGAAAGTCTTCCGCAGCTTCGCAAGTCGACAACAAGCCTGACGAGACCGACGAGGCTCGCGAAACCGCAGACGCCGGCGAAGCGCTCGAAGCCGAGCCGGAAGTCCTCGAATCCGAGCTCATCGATGCCGAATTCGGCGACGCGGACACGCCCGACATCGACGAGATCGAAATTTCCGCCGATGACGGCGCGCTGCCGGTTCCGGCCGGCAAGGACCAGCCGGCGATCGCGCCGACGGATTCGCTCGCACGCTACCTTTCCGAGATCCGCACGTATCCGGTGCTTTCGCGCGAAGAAGAACACGAGATCGCGCTACGCTACTTCCATCACCACGACGCCGATGCGGCCGTCAAGCTGGTGACGGCCAACCTGAGGCTCGTCGTGATCGTCGCACGCGAATACCAGCGGGCGTTCCACAACCTTCTCGACCTCATCCAGGAAGGCAACGTCGGGCTTCTCGAAGCCGTCAAGCAGTTCGATCCGTACCGCGGCGTGCGCTTTCCGTCGTATGCCGTGTGGTGGATCCGCGCGTACGTCATCCGCTACGTGATGAACAACTTCCGGCTCGTCAAGGTCGGCACCACGCAGGCGCAGCGCCGCCTGTTCTTCAACCTGAAGAAGGAAAAGGCGCGCCTCGAGTCGCTCGGATTCACGCCGTCGGCCAAGCAGATCGCCGATGTGCTCGGCGTCAAGGAAAAAGAAGTCATCGAGATGGACCAGCGGCTGGCGAGCTCGTCGGAAGTCTCGGTCGAAACCCCGCTCGGTCACGACGGCGGCACCGGCACGATGCTCGATCTGCTGCCTGCGCCCGGCCACAGCGCCGAGCAGGACGTATCCGATGGCGAGTTCTACGCTCTGATGAAGGAGAAGATCGAGGAGTTCGGTTCGCGCCTGAAAGGCCGCGAGGCCGAAATCTATCGCGAGCGGCTCGTGGCCGAGGATCCGCTGACCCTGCAGGAGCTCGGCGATCGCTACGGGGTGAGCCGCGAGCGCGTGCGACAGATGGAGGCCGCCGTCAAGAAAAAGCTCCGCGAGTACCTCGTCGCCGAGGTGCGAGACCTCGACGAGGAAATGGTGCGCTGATGGCCGGCGTGGTAGGCTCGTCCGAGTGCGCGACCATCTGACCGCCGCTTTTGCCGTCATCGGCAACGAAATCCTCTCGGGCAAGGTCACCGACATCAATACGCCGTTCCTCGCGCGCGAGCTGAGGAGCCTCGGCGTATCGCTCGAACGCGTCGTGGTCGTACCGGACGACGTCGAGAAGATCGCGACCGACGTCTTCGACCTTTCCGAGCGCTACGACGTCGTGTTCACGTCGGGCGGAGTGGGGCCGACTCACGACGACATCACGATGGACGGAGTGGCGGCCGCGTTCGGCCTGCGCCTGGTCGAGCACATCGAGCTGCGGCGTGCGATCGAGAACTTCGTCGGCAGCCGCGTCAACGCGGCGCATCTGAAGATGGCGCAGATTCCCGACGGCGCCGAGCTGATCGTCGACGACAAGCTCGCGTTTCCGACGGTGCTCGTCCGCAACGTGTACATTCTTCCCGGGATCCCGGAGCTTTTTCAGGCCAAGATCCTCTCGTTGCGCGATCGCTTCGTGGTAAGGCCGTATTTTCTCCGGCAGGTTCTCGTTCGCGACAACGAGACGCGAATCGCCGAGTTTCTCAACGCCACGCTGACGGCGTTTCCCGACCTGCTGCTCGGCTCGTATCCGAAGCTTTCCGACCCGAACTACCGTGTCCGGCTGACGCTCGAGTCCAAGGACGAGTCCTATCTCGAGCGCGCACTGGCCGACCTCGTAGAACGCCTCCCCGCCGGCTGCGTGTTTCGCGTAGAGAGCTGACAGGCTCTCGTTGACACATAGAGAGCTGAGAAGCTCTCGTTCAGATAGAGAGCTGAGAAGCTCTCGTTCAAATGGAGAGCTGACAAGCTCTCGTTCCGATAAAAAGCTGATAGACTCTCATTCATCAGATGGCGAGCCGACGAGCTCTCGTCCCGGTCCTGTTCATTCCTGTACAGGCCCTTGCTGCGAAGCGACGGAATGGCAGTCTGGGGCGGTCCAGCCAACGGCCGGCGAGCGCAGAGCCGGTCCCAGCCCCCGCGGCACCCGTGCCGGGCAGTGGCAGCGACGAGGAAAGAGGAAGTGGTGTGGAGGCAGCGATGAAACACAACAGAACGAATCGATTTGCCGTGGCCGTGCTGGCTGCGGTTCTCGCGTGGGTGGCTCCGGCGACGGATGCCCATGCAGCGCAGACCAAGGAAGCCGGCTCGGACTTCGGCATCGGAATGGTGGCCGTGCTGGCCAACGTGGTCTACATGCCGGTCAAGGTCACGTACGGAATTCTCGGCGGCGTGACGGGCGGATTTGCGTATGTGCTCTCGGGAGCCAACCGCGACGTAGCCGACGGAGTCTGGGTGCCGTCGCTCGGCGGCGACTACGTGCTGACGACCGACATGATGACCGGCCGCGAGCGGGTACATTTCAACGGCGTTCGAGGCCGCCCGGCAAGCGAGGACAAGGACGGCCGTCTCGGTGATACCGGCTCCAGCGCCTCGTTCTGATACCGGCCGCAGCGGCCGAACCACCCACGCTTTCGATCGCCCGAAGCCGACGCCCGGCCAGTCGGACGGGCGCCTGCCGGTTTGTCTGGCGGTCGCAATCGGTCTAGCTTCGCGCCGATGGCGCCTGCCGCGACCGCAGCAGGGCCGTTAAATCTCTGAAGCAAACCCGGCGCCCGCTGCGCCGTCTTTGAGGACCGCCCATGAAGCACCATGCACGTCTGTTCGTCATTGCCGCCGCACTCGTCTCGGTAGCGACATTCTCCGGCTGCGACGCGATCTCCGGATACTTCCGCGCCAAGAATGCCGCCGTAAAGTGGGAAGGCCCGATCGAGGAGATCGCCGCCGCCGACATCAAGAAGGACGGCAAAGTCTTCACGATCCACATGGAATCGCGCATCGATGCGCCGCCCGACAAGGTCTGGGCCGCCATGAAGCACCCCGAGCTGCTCTCCAAGAACAGCGAGCAGTACAAGAAGAGCGATATCCTCAAGGACGAAGGCAACCACAAGGAGCTCGAGCTGCACGTGATGGCGCTCGACAACCTCCAGCAGCTCACGGTGGCGATGGACTTCGACGACGCCGCCAAGACGCTCAAGATCAAGACCCTGACGTCGACGATTGCCGACATCGAGGGCACCTACACGCTGACCGGCTCGCCTGACGGAACCAAGTCGCTGTACACGTACGACGCCAAGCAGACCGACAAGATTGCGCTTCCGATCTCCGAGGACGTGCAGCGCAGCGCCATCAAGGAAAGCTTCGTCAACCAGGTCCGGGCGATCAAGAAGCAGACGAGCTGATTCCCTTCGTCCGACGGACACCTTGCGAGGCCGTCTCCCACCGGGGACGGCCTCGCGTTTTTTCTGCATGAAAGTTCTACGAGCCGAGTTCCGCGCCGCCGCGACGACGATTGCGTCCATGCCTGCGGCCGTTCATCCGGAAGTCGCGGTGGCCGGTCGCTCGAACGTCGGCAAGTCGTCGCTGCTCAACACGATGACCGGGCGGCGCGGGCTGGCGCGCACCAGCCGCACGCCAGGCTGCACGCGCGGCCTCATGTTCTTCGATATCAATGATGCGTTCACGCTCGTCGACCTGCCGGGGTACGGCTACGCGAGCCGCTCGCAGACCGAGCGCGCCGCCTGGAAGAAACTGATCGAGCGTTTCCTTTCCACGCGCCAGGAGCTGGCGGGCGTGCTGATTCTTGTCGACGTTCGCCGCGGACCCGAAGACGAAGAATACGAGCTGGCCGCATATCTCGATTCGGTCGGGCTTCCGTACGCGTTCGTCGCGACCAAGGCCGACAAGCTCAAAAGATCGGCGCTCGCCCGGCAGCTCGCCGGGATCCGCGCGGCGGTCGCGCCGGCGGTCGTCATGGCGACGTCGTCGGAGAGCGGCACTGGCATCGATGCGCTGTGGCGCTGGATCAAGGCGGCCATCGAGACCGAGCCGGAAGAGATCTCGGCGACCGCGGAGAACGAGCCGGAGCTCGACGAATAGTGGCCGCAGACCTGTGGGCGGCGCTCCGGCCGACGCAATGGATCAAGAACGGGTTCGTGCTGATCGCGCTGGTGTTCTCGCTGCATCTCGGCGACAGCGCCGCCGTCGCCCGCACCCTTGCCGGCTTCATCGTGTTCTGCCTGGCGTCGAGCTCGGCTTGCGTGTGGAACGACCTGTTCGAGACGAGCGGTGACGGTCATCACGTCCGCATACGCTCGCGGCCGATTCCCGCCGGCCGGATCTCGTCGTCGAGCGCGACGGCGCTCGCGGTCGGGCTGGCATCGGCGGCGCTTGCCGGGGCCGGCGCGATCGGACTTCCGATGGTGATGTGCGTGTCGGCGTTTCTCGCGCTCGAGGCGGCCTACACCCTGAAGCTCAAGCACATTCCGGTCATCGACGTAGTGACGATTGCGGGCGGATTCGTGCTGCGGACCGCCGCCGGTGTAGTGACGGCCGGCGCGCACATGTCGGCCTGGCTCTTCCTTGCGACTTTTCTGCTGGCGATGTTCCTCGCGCTCGCCAACCGGCGCGCGGAGCTCGACCCGCGGGGTGCGAATGCGTCGGCCGACCGGCCGGCGCCTGAGCTTTACCTGCGGGTTCCCCTCGATGCGCTGCTGGTGCTGTCGGCGCTGCTGGTGGTCATGATCTATACGCAATACACGCTCAGCACCGAGGTCGCCCAGCGTCTCGGCACCAGCCGGCTCTATCTCACCGTGCCTTTTGTGGTCTGCGGTGTTTTTCGATACCTCTTCCTCATATACGGCCGCGACCAGGGCGGGAACCCGACGGAAGCACTCCTCGGCGATATGCCGCTGCTCGGCGCGGTGGCGCTGTGGGCCGCGACCGTGGTTGTCCTCATCTACTCCTGAAAGGGTGGCCAGCAGACAAACCGGCCGGCCGGCTTGCCTCAGAGAGATAAGGACTTAGCGAAGGTGGCGCCCGCTGCGCCGCCTGGAAAGGCAGCGCCCAGTCGAACATGCTCGAGAATCTCCGCAAGAAAATCGTCGGCGACATCAGCACCCGCTTCATCAAGCGTCTGCGGCCCGTGGTCGCCAGCATCGGCGAGATGGAGCCGACGATCGCGGCGATGTCCGACGCCGAGCTTGCGGCGCAGACCGTGCGCTTCCGTGAACGGCTCGATCAGGGCGAGCCGCTCGACTCCATGCTCGTCGAAGCATTCGCGACCGTGCGCGAAGCCGGCAAACGGGTGCTCAACATGCGGCACTTCGACACGCAGATGGTCGGAGGCCTGATTCTTCACGCCGGCCGCATCGCCGAGATGAAGACCGGAGAAGGCAAGACGCTCGTCGCGACGCTGCCGCTGTACGCCAACGCGCTCAGCGGCAAGGGTGCCCACCTCGTCACCGTCAACGACTACCTGGCCCGCCGCGATGCGGACTGGATGGGACAGATCTACCGGTTCCTCGGCATGTCGGTCGGCGTCATTTACCACGACATGCCCGACGACGAGCGCATGGCCGCCTACCGCTCCGACATCACGTACGGCCAGAACAACGAGTACGGTTTCGACTACCTGCGCGACAACATGAAGTTCTCGGTCACGTCGTTCGCGCAGCGGTCGCTCCACTACGCGATCGTCGACGAAGTGGACTCGATCCTCGTCGACGAGGCGCGTACCCCGCTGATCATCTCGGGCCCGGCCGAGCAGTCGACCGAGAAGTACTACACGATCAACGGCATCATCCCGCGCCTGAAGAAGGACGAGCATTTCACGGTCGACGAGAAGCAGCGCTCGGCGATGCTCACCGAGGAAGGCGTCGCGTTCGTCGAAGACCTGCTGAAGATCGAGAACCTTTACGATCCGACCGCGATCGAAGTATTGCACCACGTCAACCAGGGCCTGCGTGCGCACGCGCTCTACAAGGTCGACGTGGACTACATGATCCACGACGGCCAGGTCGTCATCGTCGACGAGTTCACCGGACGCCTGATGCCGGGGCGCCGCTGGAGCGACGGTCTCCACCAGGCCGTCGAAGCCAAGGAAGGCGTGCGCATCGAGCGCGAGAACCAGACGCTCGCGACGATCACGTTCCAGAACTATTTCCGCATGTACGAGAAGCTCTCGGGCATGACCGGAACCGCCGAGACCGAGGCCGAGGAGTTCCGCAAGATCTACGGTCTCGACGTGATCGTGGTTCCGACCAACCGCCCGATGGTCCGCAAGGACCATCCCGACGTCGTCTACAAGAGCGCACGCGAGAAATACGACGCGGTGATCGAAGAGATCAAGGACTGCCACGAACGCGGGCAGCCGGTGCTCGTCGGCACGATCTCGATCGAAAAGTCCGAGATGCTGGCCGCCAAGCTCAAGGTCGACGGCGTGCCGCACCACGTGCTCAACGCGAAACAGCACCAGCGCGAGGCCGAAATCGTCGCGCAGGCCGGACGCAAGGGCGCGGTCACGATCTCGACCAACATGGCCGGCCGCGGCACCGACATCGTGCTCGGCGGCAATCCCGTGTTCCTTGCGCGCGCCGCATGCCAGCTCGGCGAGGAAGACGCGCGCTATCCGGAGATGCTCGAGAAGTTCCGGGCGCAGTGCGAAGCCGAGCGCGACGAAGTCGTTGCCGCCGGCGGTCTCCACATCCTCGGGACCGAACGCCACGAGTCGCGCCGCATCGACAACCAGCTGCGCGGCCGGTCGGGCCGCCAGGGCGATCCCGGCTCGTCCAGGTTCTTCCTGTCGCTCGAAGACGACCTGCTCCGGATCTTCGGCGCCGAACGCATCCAGGGCCTGATGCAGCGGCTCGGCATGGAAGAAGGCGTGCCGATCGAATCGCGCATGGTCTCGCGCGCTGTCGAAAATGCGCAGAAGAAAGTCGAAGGTCACAACTTCGACATGCGAAAGCATCTTCTCGAATACGACGACGTGATGAACAAGCAGCGCGAGATCGTCTATGCGCGCCGCCGGGCCTATCTCGAGTCCGAGAACCTGCGCAACGAAGCGCTCGAGCTGGCGACCGAGCAGGCCGAAGCGCTGATCGAGACGTTTCTTCCGGGCGAGCGCCGCACCGAGTGGGACTGGAAAGGCCTGTTCGATGCGGTCTTCGGCCACTATCACGTGCGCTTCGACCTCCCCGAGGAAGAGCGCGAGAAGATCACGCAGCCCGGCGCGAAGGAGAAGCTCGTCGCGTTCGTGCGCGACGCCTACGAGGGCCGCGAGCGGATGTTCGGCGACGACGTCGTGCGCCAGCTCGAAAAGTGGGTTCTGCTGCAGGCGATCGACCATCACTGGAAGGATCACCTGCTCGGCATGGATCACCTGAAGGAAGGCATCGGGCTGCGCGGCTATGCGCAGAGGAACCCGCTCCAGGAGTATCAGCGCGAGGGCTTCGAGCTGTTCGAAGCGATGATGGCGCGTTTCGAAGACGACGCCGTCGAGAAGCTCTACGCGATGCGTCCCATCACCGAGGAAGAAGCCCGCCTTCGCATGCAGCAGGCCGAAGCCGAGCAGGAAGCCGAAGCCGTCGAGCACGGCGCGAGCGAACCGGGCACCGCCGAACAGGCCGAAGCCGCGCGCGCGGAGCAGGCACAGATCGAGCAGCGCCGCCAGGCCGAGCGTCAGTCGTTCCAGCAGCGCATCGGCCAGCAGCGCCTCGAAGAACAGCGCGTGCGCGCCGAACGGCAGATGGTGATGTCGCACGGAAGCTCGGCGGCCCCGTCGCAGCGGCCGGCGCAGGCTTCCACGAGCACGGTCGGCCGCAACGAGCAGTGCCCGTGCGGCAGCGGCAAGAAGTACAAGAAATGTCACGGGAAGCTCGCGTGAAAATCGAGCCTGCCGCGTCGCCGGTCGCCGTGCGCGGCTTTCGTTTCTGCGGCGTGCACGGCGGCATCAAGAAGAAGGGCCGGCGCGACTTTGCGCTCATCGTCGCCGATCGTCCGTGCGCAGCCGCCGCCGTCTTCACGCAGAATCGCTGCGCTGCCGCGCCGGTCGTCGTCTCGCGCGATCACATCAAGGACGGCCAGCTCCAGGCCGTGATGATCAACTCCGGCAACGCCAACTGCGCAACCGGCGAGCAGGGCCTCAAGCTGGCGCGCTGGAGCTGCGACGAGCTCGCCTCGCGCCTCGGCATCGCGCCGACGCTCGTGATCCCGTGTTCGACCGGAGTGATCGGCGTTCCGCTCGACCACCGCGTGATGGCGCGCGCGATCTCGGTCGGCGTGGACTCGCTGAGCAAGCGCGGCTTCGGCGCCGCGGCGCGCGCGATCATGACGTCGGATGCGTTTCCGAAGTGGGCCGAGCGCAAGGTGAACGTCGACGGCGTCGAGATCCACGTGACGGCCATGGCGAAGGGCGCCGGAATGATCGAGCCGCACATGGCGACGCTGCTCGCGTTCGTGCTGACCGACGCAAAGATGTCGCCGGCTTGCGCCGGCGCGATGCTGAAAGACGGCGTCGCAAAGAGCTTCAACCGCATCAGCGTCGACGGCGACACCAGCACCAACGACACGTGCCTTCTGATGGCTTCCGGCGAGGTCGCCGGAGTGCCGATCGACGGTCCGGATTCACCGGGTTATGCCGCCGTAGCTGCTGCGGTAGCCGCCGTGCTCGACGAGACGGCCCGCATGGTCGTGCGCGACGGCGAAGGCGCGACCAAGATGGTCGACCTTACGATCACCGGCGCCGCGAGCGACGACGAAGCCGACCGCGCCGCGCGCCGCATCATCAACTCCCCGCTGGTGCGCTGTGCGATTACCGGAGCCGATCCGAACTGGGGACGGCTCGTCATGGCGCTCGGCAATACCGACGCGACGTTCGATCTCGGTGCACTCGAGGTGCGCGTCGGAAACGTGGCGCTCGTGCACGCCGGCGTCGTGATCTCCGAGGACGCCGTCGTGGCCGCGCGGCGCGCGATGAAAGCCGATGCGTATGAGATCGCGATCAAGCTCGGCGACGGGCCGGGAGCCGCGACGGTGATCACGAGCGATCTGACGACCGAATACGTCGTCTTCAACTCGGCGTACACCAGCTGACGTCCACGCCTTTTTCCCTCTCGCATCCGGGCGCGCATCGCCTAACATTGCTGCATGGCGAGACTGCACCACGGCCGCCGCACGGGAAGCGCCGACCTGCCACTCCATGGCGGGCATGTCCCCCCATGGCTCGCCGAGCGCATGACGCGTCTCGGCCGGCTGATTGCCGAGACGATTGTCCATCATTACGGCCGCGACGAGTTTCTCCGCCGCCTCGCGCATCCGTTCTGGTTCCAGTCGTTCGGCGCGGTGATGGGAATGGACTGGCACTCCTCCGGCATCACGACGAGCGTGATGGGTTCGCTCAAGCGCGGTCTTGCTCCGATAGAGGATGAGCTCGGGATCTTCGTCTGCGGCGGCCGCGGCCGCCATTCGAGGCGAACGCCGCAGGAGCTGATCGGCATCGGCGAGCGCATCGGGGTGGACGGAAACGGGCTGGCGCGCGCGAGCCGGCTGGCGGCGAAGGTCGACAGCGCTGCGGTCCAGGACGGCTTCGATCTCTATCTGCACAGCTTCGTGCTCGCGCGCGATGGCTCGTGGGTGGTCGTGCAGCAGGGGATGAATACCGACCGGCGCCAGGCGCGGCGCTATCACTGGTTGTCCGAAGGCCTGACGAGCTTCGTCGAGGAGCCGCACGCCGCCATCGACGGGCCGCCGCACGGCACGGTTCTGAACATGACCGACCGAAGAGCCCGCCCGTCGCGCGACAAACAGCTCGCGCTCGCACAGGCCGGCCCGGATCAGGTCGTCGACGTGCTCAAACGGATGCGGGAAGGAGAGCCTGCGAACGTCGAGATTTTCGGACCGGACGAGCCCGCGATGCCGCCGCATCTTGCGATGCCCGCGCACCACGACGTGCGCCCGACCGATGTGTTCCTGCGCCGGTTGCGCGGAACCCTCGCTGCTGCGGCCGATCACGGAGCGGGCAACTACGAAGAGCTGCTGCTGACGCCCGGCATGGGCGCACGAAGCGTCGCCGCGCTCGCGCTCGTCAGCGAAGTGGTTCACGGGACACCCGTACGCTTCGAAGATCCCGCACGATTCGCCTTCGCGCACGGCGGAAAGGACGGCCATCCGTTTCCCGTCCAGCTGCGCGTCTACGACGAGACGATCGCAACGCTCAAACATGCGCTTGCGCTGTCGAAGCTCGGCAACGACGAGAAGCTTGCCGCAATCCGCCGGCTCGACGAGCAGGCGCGCATGCTCGAGAACCGCGGCAGCGCCACGTTCGAAGACGTCGTCGCTGCCGAACGGGCAGCCAGTCGAGGCCTCGGCGGTGCGACGGTCCTCACGCACGATCGTTCGGCTCAGCCGAAGCGCGCAAGGCCGGTCGCCACGCAGGATCAGCTCCGGCTCTTCAAAAGTTGAGCGACCGCTGGCATCGGGCGGTCCTGACGGAACGGGCACGAAACCGCAGGTGAAAGGGCTCGTCGCGGGTTTGTGTGGGTGCTTCGGGGTCGCGAGCCGAGCGAGCGCCCGCCATCGCCCGACATTCCGCGGGGAATGTTCGCGTTGGCGAGATTGCTCACCGCGCGCGCCTCCATCCCGCAACATTCCCCGCGGAATGTTCGTACAGCAGGGACATTGCCGCGCTGGCGGCGCTGCGCATCGCAACAACAAGCCCATCGCCGTAGCGCATCGACACAAGCCGGTTTCCGCATGAATCAGGATCGTCGGGCAAAAAAAGGCCCGGGCGACTTTCGTCGCCCGGGCCGTCCCGCAGAGCGCAGACCGTGGGTCGGGTCTGCGCGAACGCAGACCTTCGATCAGGTCTGCGCGAACGCGATGCTGAGTCCGAGCTGCCAGTCGGCCGCGTCGGAAATGCCGATCGCTCCCGTCGGACGCAGCATGAGCTGCCCCGCGTCGCCGATCGGGAAGATGATGTCCACGCCGGGCACGACGCTCACCGGGTCGTCGCCGACGCCGCCGAATGCCGTGATGTCCGACGACGTCACGCCGTGGCCTTCGTTCTGATGGAGGTCCGCATAGTGCGCACCGATCAGCTCCGCTCGCAGCACGACCATGTCGCCAATCGGCGCGAGGACATCGGCGCTGTAGGTGAACGCGTCGGATCTCTCGCTGTCGGTGAAGCGCGAGTAGCCGACCGAAGTCCCGAGGTGGACCGGTCCGGCAACGAAGCCTGCCGTAAGGAACGGATTGAAGCCGTATTCGTCCGACGTGAACGCCTGCTGGTCACCGCTCGGGAAGCTCGCGCTCATGCCGATGCCGAGCGTGAATACGTCGGTACGAACCGGAACGATTTTGCCCCAGAGGCTGAGATCGCCGACGCCATCTCCTTCGAAATTTCCGAAGCCGGCATCGAGTTTGACGTATTCGTACGGCAGCAGCAGGCCGGCTTCCCACATCTCCTGGCCGTACGAGACGTGCAGGAACGTGTGTGCGCCATCGATATCGATGCCGCGTGTGTCGTCGTTGAAGTACAGGCTTCCGACTTCCGCCCACACGCCGCGGGAAGTTTCCGCGTCGGTGATGAAGCTTGCGAACGAGCGGTAGAACGCCTCGCTCTCCTGAACTTCCTCTCGCATCTGCACCGCCGGCGGCGAAACGGGCGACTCGGTCGCTTCCTCCCGCTCACCGTATGCGCCCGCGAATGCCGCGGACGGCAGTGCGAGCGCGAGCACCGCGCTGCACGTCAATAATTGTTTCTTCATACTGGAAGGCCTCCTGAGTTTTCTCGCAGCGTCTGCTCGTGGAGACCTCGCGGATCACCGGAGAACCCGGCACCGCTCCGCCACCACCACCACTCCACCGCAGCACGCATCTTAACGACGCATGGATGCAAAGGCCAGATTTCGTACATATTCAGCGCGCACGCGGCGTACAAAAATGGACAGCCGCGACGTTTCGATGCCGAAGCGCCCAGAGTGCGATCTCGGAGCGCTCAAAGTGCGTTTCGTCGCATCCCGCGCGGCGCGAAGCGCAGGCCCGTATTCAGCGGAGCACCGACAGCACGCCGAGGGCTGCCGACGCCAGCGACGCCGCCGTGCGAACGCTGTTCCAGAACGTCCACTCTCGAACGTACTGCGGCCAGTATTCGAGAGCCTCTGGCGATTCGGCGTCCATGTGCTCGAGCTTCTCGTTTCTCGGGATGTTGCATGCGAGCGTGACCAGCGCCGAGCCCACGAGAAACAGCGCTCCACAGTAGAAGAGCAGCGGCGAGCCCGGCTGCGTCCAGAAAAAACACGATACGATCAGGCACGCCACGCTCAGGCTGCTGGTCGCGACGAACAGCGGCACGAAGCGCGACTCGAGCACCACGACGTTGATGCTCTGCATGGCCGCAATGCCCTGGTTCGCGGGCAGTCGTGCGAGCGATTGCATGATGAAGACCGAGAAACCCAGGAACACGCCGCCGATCGTCGCCGCACCAGCGCTGCACGCGAGGGTCAGGACCGCAATCATCATGCGTCCGCATACCCGAAACCTCGACCGGTTACATCGTGCGCCGCCCTCAGCGGCTGGACACAGGTCGGCCGAAGGCTTAGTCGTCGCGACCGTCGACGATTTCCGGAGGATCTTCCATGCACGTATCTCGCAGTCTGATCGTTTCCGCTGCCGCCATTGCGCTTTCCATCTTCGCAGCCGCCCGGCCGGCTGTCGCAGCAGACGCCGAAGCGTGTCGCAGCAAACAGATCGGCGCCGCCGGCAAGGCGTGCTCCAGCGTTCTCGGATGTTACAGCAAGGCCGCAAAGAGCAGCGCAATGGTCGATTCGACGTGTGTGATCGACGCGCAGGTGAAATTCGGCGGAAAGCTCGACAAGGCCGAGGATGCGCTTTCCTGTGATTTCGAAAACGTCGATACCGACGCGAACAGCTCGCTGTCCGGCATGGCCTTCGATGTCTCCGACGGCGAGCTCGCCTATACGGTGAGCGCGTGCGCGTCGAAGAAAATCAAAGCCGCCGCCAAGAAGTGCAAGGCGCTCCTGAAGTGCTATTCGACGGCCGCCAAGGCGAGCACACCTTTCGCGCCCGATGCCGACTGCGTCACGAAGGCCGCCACCGCCATGACCGACGCCTTCGCGAAGATCGACCTCGCCGAAACGTGCGTGCCCGCGGATCGATCCGCTGAAGTGGCCCAGCTCGTCGACGATGCCGCGGCGGACATCGTGGAGCTCTTTACCCACGGCCCGGGGACACCGACGACCTTGCCTCCGGACAACACCGCGCCGACGATCACGTCGGTCTCGCTGACGCCGGCGACGGCCTACACCGACACGACGCTTACGTGCACGCCAAATGGCGGATTCGATGCCGACGGCGATACCATCACGTATACGTACTCGTGGACCGTCAACCTGGCTCCGATCAGCGCCACGACCAGCACTCTCGGTGGTTCGAGCTTTGCAAAAGGCGATAGCGTGAGTTGCACCGTAACGCCGACGGACGGCACCGCCGACGGCGCTGCCCTGACAAGCAATACCGTGACCATTGGCAACACGGCGCCGGCAGTCACGTCGGCGGCGATCACGCCGACCGATCCGCAGGAGGCCTCGACGCTCACGTGCACACCGTCGGGCACGAGCGATGCGGATGGAGATACGGTAACCTTCGGATATTCGTGGAAGAAGAACGGAACGACGATAGGCGGTCAGACCGCGTCCACGCTGACGGGAGCGTCCTTCAACAAGGGCGACATCATCCAGTGCGTCGTCACGCCGAACGATGGAACAGACGCCGGGTCGGCAGTGACGAGCGACATGGAGTTCATCGAGAACACGCCGGCGACTCTCACGTCGGTCTCGCTGACGCCGACGACGGCCTTTGAATCGTCCACGATGACCTGTACGCCGAACGGCTTCTACGATGCCGACGGAGACAGCCCGTCGTATATCTACTTCTGGGAGGTCAGCGGCAGCGGCGTACCGGGCCAGAACTCTTCCACTCTGACGGGTACGTATTTCAATGCCGGCGATACCGTGGACTGCTACATGTTCGTCGGTGATGGCGAAGAGGTCACGCCCATTGCGTACATAAGCAACGTCGTGACGATTCACTAGACGAGTGCGTTTCAGTTGCTGAGAAGTCCGGCCGCAACTCGTGCGGTCTTGATTGCCTGGGGATGATCACCCACGGCTACGTGGTCGATCAACGTGCCGCTGGCATAGTCGATGACGGCGACGCTGTCGGGCCCACGTTCCGTCACGTAGCAGCTTCGTCCGTCCGGACTGGTGGCCGCCCAGCCAGGCTCGTCGCCGACCGGCACTTGCGCGGTCATCTGCATGGTCGATGCATCGACGATGGCAACGTAATCGGAAACGGTCGCCGCTGCACACAGTGTTCGTCCGTTCCCGGAGATCGCGAGCCCGTGGTGTGCCGCTTCGTTGGTGTACTCGTGCGGATCGATCGCCGCGACTTCTGATGGTACCGGCAGGTCGAGTCGCGCGGTCTCGCGTCCGGAGGCAAGGTCGATCTTCACCAGGCCGTGAAAATACGAGAGCTGCGCGTAGGCGGTCGAACCGTCATCGCTGACGACGAACGGCCGCAGTCCGGCAGCAACAGGAATCGTCTTCTCCACACGCAGCGAACTGGTATCGGCGACCGTGATGTTTCGCTCGCCTTTGCGACTGTCCGGGAGCAGCAGGTTACCGATGCTGCCGTTGTAGACCTTGGAACCGTCGCGAGAGAGCTCCATACCGTGCGCCCATTCGCCGGTTGCGAACTCGCCGATCTTCTCGCCGCTGATTGTATCGAACGCTTCGACTTTATTCGCAGTGGTTGCGGCGACGAACAATCGCCGGCCGTCCAGTGTGACGGCTGTGTGGTCCGCACGAAGGCCGCTCACCGGTGTTCGCCACAGCAAGCTGCCGCTGGCGAGATCGAAAGCAGCCACGTCTCCGAGGTAACCGCGAGCCACAAAGATTGTCGTTCCATCGGGAGAGACGGAAAGATCCTGAGCGAAGTTGGAGCCCTGAATCCGGTGCAGCATGGGATAGAGGAGGGTGCGCGCGATGCCATGAGGCTCACGTCCGTCGGGAACGACGTCGATTTGTCTCAGTCGCTGGCGGGTGACGGCGTCGAAGACAGTGACGGTACCGCCGTAGGAGTCCGCGGTCAGTACGATGTCACGCGTGGGAGCTCCGGGTTCGGCAGCCACTGGGCGATCGCCGGCCCAGACTGCCGAGTGCCACGGAGGTCCTGAGCCCGGTTGCAGGATTCCGAGGACGATCAGTGCCAGGAGCATCGCGATAGCGAGCAGCAGTGCGAGGAGGACCACTGTGGCGGATAGCAGCCGCAATGCTATTCGTGCTTGCCGGTCACGTCCGCGGACTGGACTGACCGTCCGCTGCTGTCGCGAAACGTCGTCCGGTCCCCGCTTGTCGATGCGGTTCCGACGCTTCGCCCCGAAGAGTCGCGGAACGTCGTACGATCACCGGACGTTGTCGCGGTGCCGACCGTACGCCCCGAGCTGTCGCGAAAGGTCGTGCGATCCCCGCTCGTTGATGCCGTCGCGGCGGTTCGCCCGGAAGAATCGCGAAACGTCGTGCGGTCACCGGACGTCGTGGCGGTGCCGGAAGCTCGACCGGAGCTGTCGCGGAACGTCGTGCGATCGCCGCTCGTCGATGCCGTTCCGATACTGCGTCCGGAAGAATCGCGGTACGTCGCGCGCTCTCCGTCGCTGGAATGAGTGGACAGGTATCGCGACGGCGCGTCGGTACCGGGCGGTTTCGGCGCGCTCGTACCGCAGGCCAGCAGCAGCGCGGGTGAAGCGAGCAGTGCGACGTCGAGGACGAGAGCAATCAGCAGTTTTCGCATAGCGGGATCACCTTATATGGACGTCGCGTTCGGGTCTCCTTCGGACACCCACTCCGTGAGCAGCGTATACGCCACCGCGAGCACGACCGGTCCCACGAACAGCCCGATGACTCCCATCGCGAGCAGCCCGCCGATCACGCCGGAGAAAATGAGGATCAGCGGCAGGTCGGCGCCGCGGCGAATGAGCACCGGGCGCACGAAGTTGTCCATGAGGCCGCACACCAGGGACCATACGAGGAACGCGGTTCCCCACGTGGCTCCGCTCGTCGAGTAGAGCCAGATCGTAACGGGAATCAGAACCGGAAACGGGCCGACCTGGGCGACGCTGAACACGAACGCGAGCCCGATCAGGAACGGCGCGAACGGCACCTGCACCACCAGAAGTCCGATCGCGACCAGCACCGTCTGCAGTGTCGCGGTGACGATTACGCCGAGCGCGACTCCGCGAATCGCGCCGGCCGCCAGCTCGGCCGCTTCTTCGCCATGCTGGCCTCCGATCCGGCGCGCGAACTGAAGCACGAAACGGCCCGCCGATTCTCCGTTCGTGTAGAGGATCGCCGAGATCAGGACGGTCAGCAGGAAATTGACGACCAGCATGCCGATGCTGCCGACCTGCTGGACGACCCACAACGCCAGTTGCTGCGCATACGGCGCCAGTATCGCCGTGAGCTCGTCGGGTGGCAGCGAGGCGGCGTAGTGCCAACGTGCGCTGAGCTTCGTGCCAACGAGCGGAAGGCTTGCTACCCATGTCGGAGCTTCGGGAATCCGGAACGCTGCGAGGGATTTCGACTGTTCGACGATCAGGTGGCTGTTGTCGACGAGCGCCTTGATGCCGAACGACAGCGGAACGATCAGCACGAGCAGCAGCGTGATGGTCATTGCGGCCACCGCGAGCGAACGCCGCGTGAGCAGCGACTCGAGCCGCAGGAACAGCGGCCACGTCGCCACGACGATGGTCGTCGCCCACGCGACGGCCGCCAGGAACGGACTGACGATCCACAGCGCGCTCAGGATCAGGATGCCGATCGCCAGCACCTGGAGCATCGCCCGTGGAAGATCGAACTGGTTTGTCGTCATCGCGGCGGAGCTCCCGTCTTCGAAGCGCCCGGCCCGTGCGCCTGCGGCGATACTTACTCGGATTCGCGGCCTGGGCGAAGCGCCGGCCTGCGCGGGGTCCCCGGCCCCGGCCGTGCGACTTTTGCAAGAATGACGTGCGACGATAGAAGGGCCCGATGCGCTTCACCTACGCCGAGTCCATGTGCGATCCCATGCAGCTCCTTCCGCTTGCCAGGGCGTGCGACGAATCCGGATGGTCGTCGTTCGTGGTGCCCGACAGCATCGCGTACCCCGAGCATTCCGATTCGAAGTATCCGTACACGCCCGACGGCGACCGCCGCTTTCTCGACGGCAAGCCGTTCATCGAGCCGTTCACGCTGATGGCGGCAATCGGCGCGGTGACGACGCGCCTTCGCACGACCACGTTCGTCGTCAAGCTGCCGATCCGCCATCCGGTGCACGTCGCCAAGCAGCTCAGCTCGGTCGCCGCGCTCACCGGCGGACGCGTCGCGTTCGGCGTCGGAAGCAGCCCGTGGCCGGAAGACTTCGCGATCACCGGTACGCCGTGGAAAGACCGCGGCCGGCGCATGGACGAGATGATCGAGATCATCCGCGGCCTGATGACCGGCCAGTATTTCGAATTCCACGGCAAGCACTTCGACATTCCGAGCATCAAGATGTGTCCCGTTCCGGAAAAGCCCGTGCCGATCCTGATCGGCGGACATTCCGAAGCGGCGCTGCGCCGCGCGGCGCGCACCGGCGACGGATGGATGCACGGCGGCGGCTCCGACAATCTCGACGCTCTGCTCGCGCAGCTCGCCGACTTGCGGCGTGAGGCCGGCACCGACAAGAAGCCGTTCGAGATTCACGTGATCTCGTTCGACGCGTACACGCTCGACGGCGCGAAAAAGCTCCGCGACCAGGGCATCACCGATGCCATTGTCGGGTTCCGAAATCCGTATGTCGGAGAAGACGATGTTCCGCTGCAGGAGAAGATCGATACGCTGCGGCGGTTCGCGGACGACGTGATCGCGAGGCTCTAGCGGCCGTCAGGCCCGCTTGCCGAGCGTAAACCGCACCGTCGCGCCCTTGCCAGGCTCGCCGGTCGCCGACACGCGACCTCCATGAATCCCGACGATGCGCTTGACGGTCGCGAGCCCGACACCATGGCCTTCGAACTCGCGCGGATCGTGCAGCCGCTGGAACGGCATGAAGATGCGCTCGGCCTGCGAGGGCTCGAACCCGATGCCGTCGTCGCGCACGAAGTAAACCGGACCGCCGGGACAGTCGTCCACGCCGAATTCGATGCGCGCGCGTGTTCGCGATGCGGTGAATTTCCACGCGTTGCGCAGCAGATTGTCGATCAGTGCGGCGAGCAGCCGCGGCTCGCCGTCGACGAGAACCCCCTCGCGAATGACGAACTCGACGCGGCGTTCCGGTTCGGCCGTCGCCAGCGACAGCGCGAGCTCGTGCACGATCGCGCTGAGGTCGGTCTCTTCGAACTGCGGCTCGAGCCGCGTGATGCGCGACAGCCGGAGCAGCGCATCGATGAGGTCGCCCATCTTCTGGCTCGTCACGCGGATGCGCTCGATGATGGTCCGCGCTCCGTCCGAGAGCCCTTCGGCGTGATCCTCGACGAGGATCCGGCTGAATCCATCCACGCTGCGAAGCGGCGCGCGCAGGTCGTGCGAGACCGCATAGCTGAACGATTCGAGCTCGCGGTTGGCGCTGGCGAGCTGGGTGGTCCGTTCTGCGATCTGGTGCTCGAGCTCGGCGTGAACTTTCTGCTGGCGCTCTTCGGTGCGGCCGCGCAGGATTGCGGCGGCGAAGATCTCGCCGATCACGCACAGCAGCGACACGGTAGTCTCCGACCATTCGACGACGTCGTTGCTTGCGAACGTGACGAAGCCGATCGAGCTCTCGCTGCCGATCAGCGAAACGGCCACGCCGGAGCGGACACCGTTCATTTCGAGGAAGCGGCGCTCGGGTGCACCTTCGCCGAAGTCCGCCTTGACGTCGCGCACGATCATCGGTCGCCGCCGGTGGAAATCCTCGTCCCAGATCGGAAACTCGTAGCGGTTGAAGAGCGGGATCCGGTCGATCTGGGGGCGCTTGTTGACCCGGTCCCATACGTTCGTGCAGCGCGACAGCCCGTCTTCGCCGTCGATGTCGATCCAGACGCTGCAGCGGTCGATGCCGAGCACGCCCGCGGTTTCGCGCAGCGCATCCTGGATCGTCTCGTGGATCGCCTGCGGCGCGACGGCGATCAGCCGCGTCGAGAACAGCGTAACGAGGCGCGCAAGCCGGTGGCGAAGCGCGAGCTCGCGCTTGGCCTGTTTGTCGACAGTGATGTCGACGGCGTAGACGAGGAAGTGGTCGGGCGTCTCGTCGATGCGCGCGATGCAGATCAGGATCGACACGCGCGAGCCGTCGGGCCGGTAGATGTCCTGCTCCCAGGGCGTGCTGCATCCGGCGCGCTCGACCTGCTCGAACGCGCTCTGCGTCATCGGCAGAAATTCGGCAGGGGTAAGCGAATCCCAGCGCAGGCGCCCGGCTTCGAGATCGTCGCGCGACGCTCCGATGACCTGGAGCGCGCCGTCGTTGGCTTCCCAGATCCGGCCGTCGTTATCGACCGAGAGAATTCCGATTGCGCCCGATTCGAGAAGCTTGCTCAGGCGCAGCTCGCTGCGCTCGAGCTCGGCGCGAAGCGACTGCTGCTCGAACGCGCTGCGCAGCATCTCGGCCGCAAGATCGAACAGCCGCATGTCCTCGTCGCGCCAGCCGGCTTTACGCGTCGCGGTGACGAAGACGGCAAAGCCGAGCAGCTCGCCGCGCTGGCTTCGCACCGGTACCGCGAGAATCGATTCGAGGCCGAACAGGTCCCAGCCGAGACGCTCTTCGACGGCCTCGGGCGGAAGCTCGGCGGGATCTTCGTAGTGGAGCACGCGCCCCTTGCGCAGCTCCGCCATCGACCACTGCATCGCCCTGGTGCCATGGATGTTGCGGAGCACGCTGGCGGGAGCACCCTTGGACCATTCGTGCGTCACCAGCAGTTTTTCGCCCGGCATTTCGAGCCGTGCGAGAAGCGCACGCTCGGCACCGGCGAAAGTGGCGATGCGCTCGAGCGTGCGCGCGAGCGCATTGTCGAGCTCGGTTCCGGCAAGTCCGATGAAGTCGGTCGCGAGGCCGGCGGTCAGCTCCTGGAAACGTACCTGCCGATCGCGCGCGTCGTCGTCGCCGACCGTGCGGGCGAGCACTGCCGCAACGTGCGCCCGCGCAGCGGCAAGCACGTCGCCGCCGGCCGCCGCTCCGTTCGCGCTGCCGGCAATGCTCACGGGCGAGCCTTGGCATGCGGGCCGGCCGCATGCGTGCCAGCGGAGCCATGCGGACCGTTCGAACCATGCGGACGATGCGGAAAAGAGAGCCAGATCGTCGCGCCTTTGTCCGGAACGCCGTCGGCCCATGCCTTGCCGTCGTGCATGCGGACGACCCGTTCGACCATGGCAAGGCCGATGCCGTGCCCCTCGAACTCTTCCATGTTGTGCAGGCGCTGGAACGCACCGAAGAGCTTCTCGGCAAACTCCGGGTCGAAGCCGACGCCGTTGTCGCGCACGCAAACGAGCGTCTGCCCGTCACGGGCGGTGGCATCGAGCTCAATGATTGCCTGCTCGCGCAGCGCCGTGAACTTGAACGCGTTGTCGAGAAGCTGGGTCAGCGCGATCGCGATGAGGTTCGGGTGGCCGGTGATGCGGATGTCCGGGGCAATCTTCACGACGACATTGCGCTCGGGATCGCGGCGCCGGAGATCGTCGGCGATGCCTTCGGCGATGTCGGACACCGTCACTTCGTTCCACACCATCGACGTGCGCACGACGCGCGACAGCTGGAGCAGGCCGTCGATCAGATGAGCCATGCGCCGGGTCGCGACCTGGATGCGTGCCAGAAGCCGGATCGCGTCTTCGCGCAGCTCGCCGGCGAAGTCCTCGCGCAGCACCTGCGACATGCCGTCGATCGTGCGCAGCGGTGCGCGAAGATCGTGCGAGACCGAGTACGCAAACGCCTCGAGCTCGGCGTTGCTGGCTTCGAGCTGCGTTCGGCGAAGCTCGACCCGCCATTCCATCGTTGCGGCAGCGCCGGCGATTTCCTGGTCGAGACGGCGCCTCTCGAGCGCATTTGCGACGATGTCGCCGAAGACTCTCAGCGTTGCCAGCAGGTCGTCGGCAATGCTCATGCGGCGTGTGCAGAAGAACAGGATGAATCCGCGCATCGTGCCGCCCGGAAGCAGCGGAACGCTGATGCACGACTGCAGGCCGAAGCGCTCCATCGCGGCGCGCTCGCCGGACGCGTTCTCCGGCAGGGTTTCGATGTCGGCAAGGTAAGTCGTGCGCCCGGCGCGAAGCCGCTCGCGCCACCATGGCCGGTCGGCCAGCGAGATGCGCGCTTCGGGTGTCTGCCGGATCGATTCGCGGCTCCACCACGCACGCCGCGACGCGGTCTCGACGTTCGCGTCCACGTCGAAAATGACCACGCCGTCGAACTGGAAGCGACGCGCGACGTCGCCCAGGGCCTCGACGACCGCCTCCTCGATTTTTTCCGCCGCAAGGGTCAGCAGCCGGCGCGAGAGCTCGCCGTGAAGCCGGTCGATGTCGTCGCGGCGGCGAAGCTCGTCGGTCAGCCGCTGGCGCGAGCTCAGGTCGATGGCCACCGACAGCATCTCGTCGGACTGCGGCGCGAGCGACGTCAGCGAACAGAGCACCGGCACCTTGCTTCCGTCCGGGCGCTCGACCTGGCGTTCCCACGGCATCACGCGCCCCGTGCGCTCGAGAATGCCGAGCATGCGGGTGTCGTTCTTGCGCTCTTCTTTCGGCGTGGTCTCTTTCCACGGAATTCCGTCGGCCAGGTCGTCGCGCGTCCGGCCGAGAAGGCGAAGTGCGGCTTCGTTGGCATCGACGATGGTGCCGTCGCTGCGACGCATCGACAGCACGCCGACCACGTTGCTGTCGCATAGGCTTTTCCAGCGCGCCTGGCTTTCGCGCAGCCGCTGCTCGGCCCCGGTCCTGTCGAGCGCATGGACCATCATGCGCGCGGGAAGCTCGAGCAGCTCATAGAGCGCTTTCGGCCACGCGTTCGTGCGCGGCCGGGTCGTCGACATCGACGCAAAGCCGATCACGCGCTCCTTGCGGTAGACCGGAAGAAGGATCGCGGCGCCGAGGCCGAGCCCGCGCAGCAGCAGAGCCTCATTGGCCGCGAGCCGCGGAAGCAAGTCCGGGCGTATCACCTCGACCGGCGAGCCCGCGATGATCTGCGGAAGGCCCCAGCGAAACGGCGAGACGTGCTCGACAAGGCCCTTGAGCGACCACAGCCCGGGCGCATGCCAGTCGTGCTCGATCGACCAGCGCTCGTATTTGTCGTCGAACATCACGAGCGCCACCCGGTCGACGCCGGCGTAACGACCGATCGCCGACATTGCGTCTTCGACGGCAGCCGGAATCTGGTCGGTCGGAACCGAGATGAAGCGCGTTGCCAGCGCGGTCATCAGCGTGTGCCGTTCGAAGCGCGCCTCGAGGCTGTCGAAGTCGCGCCCGGAGGCATCGGTTGCGGGCTCGACCGGAGTGTCGGACGCCTGGAGGGTTTCGACGGTCATCGGGACCCCGGACAATAGCCCTCGCCCGCGGTTCCGTCCAAGGTTTTGCGGCATTTCGGCAAGCGGCGAAAGGTTTCCCTTTGCAACGGACGTTCGGTATCTAGCCGCCCATGAAAGCCTGCATTTTCACCGCAAACCACGAACCGATGCCCGTCGAAGAGATCACCCTCGATGCACCTTCCCAGCCCGGAGAAGTGCACGTGAAATGGTCGGCGAGCGGCGTCTGCCACTCCGACCTGTCGATCTGGGAAGGCAAGCTGCCGATCCCGCCGGGCAGCATTCTCGGACACGAGGGCGCGGGCATCGTCGTCTCCGCCGTCGAGAGCAAGACCGGGCTCAAGGCCGGTGATCACGTGATCGGCAACTTCGTGCCGATCTGCGGCGAATGTTTCTTCTGCACCCACGGCCAGCCGTTTGTCTGCGAGCGCGGCCAGCAGATCGGCATGAGCCGCTTCCCGTTCGCGCGCAGCGACGGCAGCCGCATGTTCGGAGCCGTCGGCGGTCTGGCGACGTTCTCGGAGGAAGCCATCGTGCACGAAGCGGCGCTCGTCAAGGTGCCGTCGGACTTTCCGCTCGACCAGGCCTGCCTCGTTGGCTGCGGCGTGACGACCGGAGTCGGCGCGGCGCTCAATGCCGCGAAGGTCACCAAAGGCTCGACGGTTGCCGTGATCGGTTGCGGAGGCGTCGGACAGTCGGTGATTCAGGGCGCGCGCATTGCCGGCGCGGCCCGCATCATCGCGATCGATCTCAACGAGGCGAAGCGGGCTACCGCCACGAAGTTCGGTGCCACCGATACGTGTGATCCGGCCGTGTCCGATCCCGTCGGTTTCGTGCAGGGGCTGACCGAAGGGCGCGGCGCCGACTTCGCATTCGAAGTCGTCGGCCACACCAAGCTGCAGCGCCAGGCGCTCGACATGACGCGCCCCGGCGGCGCGTGCTGCTGGGTCGGCGTGCCGAGCATCATGGACGAAGTCTCGGTGCCGGCCGGAATGATCCCGCTGCAGAACAAGAGCATCATCGGCACGATCTACGGCTCGGCCGACTGCCGCGAGGATTTCGTCAAGTTCATCAATTTCGCCAAGTCCGGCGATCTCGATCTTGCCGGCATGGTCTCGCGCCGCATCAAGATCGGCGAGATCAACGAGGCGTTCGTCGAGATGTCCAAAGGCGATTCGATCCGCTCGGTCGTCATCCACGACTAAAAGGGGACAGGTACATTTAAAATTTCCCTGTCTTTCCGCGATTTTTTTTGAGCGACCCGCGCGAAGAAGCTCTCGCCGGAATCCCGATCGCGGTGGTCGTGCCGGCCTACCAGGCCGAGGACCGGATCCGCGACACGCTCGCGACCATCCCTTCGTTCGTCCGCCGCATCTACGTCGTGATCGACGGTGCGACCGACGGCACCGCGCCAGCGGTCGTCGAGGCCGCATCGGCGGATCCGCGCATCGTGCGCATCGATCACATGCAGAATCGCGGCGTCGGCCGCGCGATGCGCAGCGGCTATGCGCGCGCACTCGAAGACGGCGCCGCCATCGTCGCCAAGATGGACGCCGACGGCCAGATGGATCCTTCGGCGCTCGCGTCGCTCATTCTGCCGGTCGCACTCGGACGGGCGGACTACGCCAAAGGAAACCGTTTCGTACATTCGCGCGAGATCCGCGCGATGCCGGCCGTCCGCCTCGCGGGCAATGCGGCGCTGTCGCTGATCTCGAAGCTTTCGACCGGCTACTGGAACCTTCTCGATCCGACCAACGGCTACACGGCGATCTCGCGCGAAGCGCTCACGGCGATCGACTTCGACGAGCTCGACGACGGCTTCTTCTTTGAATCGAGCATGCTGGGCGAGCTTTCGCTGGCTCGCGCCGTGACGGTCGATGTGGCGATCCCGGCGCGTTACGCCGGCGAATCGAGCCATCTTTCCGTCGCGCGCAGTCTCCTAGAATTTGCCGTAAAGCACGCGCGTGTGTTCCTGCGGCGGCTGTGGGTTCGCTACGTCGTGCTGGATTTTTCCGCCGTGTCGCTGCTGCTCGCGATCGGCATTCCGCTTGCGGTTTTCGGAATCCTGTTCGGTGTGCGCGCCTGGATCGTTTCGTCGATGCACGGCGTGCCGGCTACGGCGGGAACCGTGATGGTCGCGGCGTTTACCACGGCGGCCGGTCTTTTCGGGATCGTGCAGGCGATGATCTACGACATTCTTTCGGTTCCTGCCGCTCCGCTCACGCCGCCGCGCATCGGGATCGTTGCGCCAAGCACTGCGCCTCGCGGCGAGCGCGATGGACCTGCCGCTGCTCACGGCGGATGACGCTTCTGTTCTTGCCGCAGGCTGGAACACGCCCCGCGAACGCATCTCGACTTGTCGTCGTAAAGGATGGTATCAACCCCGCCATCGCGCCGGGCGGATCGGCCCGCCGTCAACAGGAGAATCCATGCGGAACCCGGCTGCCCTCTGCGCAATCGTCTTGCTCGCAGCGTCCTTTACGCCCGGCTCGGCTCGTGCCGGGACGGATTTCGGTCAGTCGAAGGCGCTTGGCCCGCAGGGGCCGGCGTACGAGTACTCGCCGCAGATCGCGACCGACGGGAACGCAACGTGGGTTACGGTCTGGAATACGACGGCCGACCCGGGATTCGCCACCGAAATCTCGCGATCGCTCGATGACGGACAGACCTGGAGTCACCGCCAGAAGCTGATGGACTCGAACTCTGGCGCATCGATAGCCACCGACGGCTCGGGCAAGTGGATCGTCGCTGACATCAGGAGCCAGTCCTACGTCGTCGTCATGACGTCGACAGACAACGCCGCCACATGGAGCGCGCCACAGGACATCTTCGCCTCTTTCGACGGCGGGAACACCTTCCCACGCATCGCAACGGATCGTGCCGGAACGTGGATCGTCGTCTGGAGGACCGAGTCCGCTCTTGGAAACACGATCGGCCAGGATGGTGACATCCTGTTCTCGCGTTCCACCGACGGCGGCGACACGTGGTCGAGCGCTGCACCGCTTCATTCCGATGCTGCAACCGACTCCCGCTACGACACGTTTCCGCACCTGGCAACCGACGGAAGCGGTGTCTGGGTCGTAAGCTCGGGCTACGGCAATGCGGAGGTCGTGCGCAGCACGGACAACGGTGCAACGTGGAGCGCTCCGCTCAGTCTCAATCCGGTTGCGAACGCGCGCTACGGCTCGACGGATGTCGCAACCGACGGAGCAGGCAACTGGGTGACGGTTTGGACGTACCAGGACTATCCCGATGCGTATTTCGTCGCGTCGTCGCACTCGACCGACAATGGCGCAACGTGGTCACCGGGCACCGTTCTTCATCCGTACTTCAAGCCCTTCTACGTGGGCTACCACGCGGGGCCGAATGTCATTGCCGCACCGAACGGTGAATGGCAGGTGGTGTGGGAGTCGAGCGACGGCCTGGTCCATTCCATCGGTGTGGTCGATTCCGATCTTCTGACCAGCTACTCGCGTGACGGCGGCGTTTCGTGGTCGTCCCCGGCGGCGCTGACGACGAGCGCGCGCAGGGATGGTCTCATGGACGACTTCGGCGCGACGATTGCGACCAGTCCGACAGGTCGAACGATCGCAGCGTGGACCTCCGCCGAGACGCTCACGAACGGCGACAGCTTGTTCCGAATCGCATTTGCCGGCGCAGACCGCGAGTGCCCGACCGTCGCACGCGAAGATTGCCTGCGATCGACGGAGGCCGAAGGGTCGTCGCTATCGATGAAGGATGCATTCGGAGGAGCCGACCGCCTGAGCTGGCGTCTTCGTTCGGTTGAAGCAACGAGTGATCTCGACATCGGCACCCCGACGACGACCGACGACTACGTCCTGTGCCTCTACGAAGAGGTCGATTCATCGGCCGGACTGGTCGGAGAATGGAACGCGCGCGCCGGCGTGACGTGCGGAGATCATCCGTGCTGGACGCTCGGTGGCGGCAAAGCGGAGATGCGCGATTCCAATCTCGCGAACGGCTCGATCAGGAAGCTCACCATTCGAAGCGGAGCAGACGGCGAGGCATACGTTCGTGTCGTCGCAGGCGGTCCGGCTGTCGCACTTCCCGCGCTGCCGCTGAACACGGATGCACCTGTCCGGATCCAGCTCGCGAACCTCGCAACGAGCGCATGCTGGGAGGGCATTCACGATCAGGCGAGCACCAACGATCCGGTATCGTTCCAATCGCGGTCCGACTGAGGACCGCTACGGCAACGGCAACGGCCCGGCTACAGGGAGCCTTCTGATTCGCTGCGCTGCGGTGTTGCCATCCCGACGGACTACGCGCAGTGCATGTCGACCTGTGCTCCGACCGCGGTCTTGAGGACCAGCAGCGCGTCAATGGCGCTGATCTTGTGATCGGCGTTCACGTCGCAGCGATTCAGCGGGCAGCTTCCGACTCCGACCGCGCTCTTCAGGATCTGGAGCGCATCCGACGCCGTCACGCTGGCGTCGCCGTTGGCATCGCCGCACTGCGGATCCGGCAGAGTGATGGTCGTCGTGCTGCTCGACGTGGTCGTGCTGGTCGTCGTTGTCGTCTCGCCGCATCCCGGAATTGCGGTACCCGTGCATAGACCCGCCGCGCAGACGTCGTTGCTGGTACATGCGTCGCCGTCATCGCACGCGCTGGTGTTGTTCGCATGGATGCAGGCACCCGCCCCGTCGCAATGATCGTTGGTGCAGACGTTGCTGTCGTTCGTGCAGCCCGCCTGTGCCGACTTGAATCCATCGGCGGGACACGCGGCGCTCGAACCGGTGCATTTCTCCACGGCGTCGCAGACGCCGGCCGCCGCGCGACACGGCGACGACGCGGCAAGCAGCGTGCAGGCCGCCGAGCAGCAGGGCTGGGCGACATCGCACTGCTCGAGCCCCTCCACGCGCCCGTTGCCGCAGCTCTCGATGCGACAGCTGGCGTCGCAGTGGTCGCCGCTGACGGTGTTTCCGTCGTCGCACTCCTCGGAGCCGAGCAGATTTCCGTCGCCGCACACGTTGACCGCCGGCTCCGGCGCGGCGCCAGGTATCACCGCGCCGCTGTCGGAGTTGGCGCTCGGCATTCCGAAGATCGTCTTGTCTCGCGCCAGCGTGACCGAGATGCCGTAGTCGTCCGTGTCACCCGGATCGTCCGAAGTCGGCGGTGGATAGTCGCTTGTGAAGACGTACTTGCTGAGGGTGCGAAGCGGCGCCGCGGCGCTGCCGCGCTCGAAGAGGTGAGCCTTGTACCCTGGAGCACCGACGAGCAGGGAGTCGCCGCGCATATCCAGCGAAGTACCGAAGCCGAGCACCGCTGACGGATCGGGAGACGCCAGCACCTGCCCCGTGATTGTCCAGTCGTCCGCGCCGCGCTCGATGATCGAGACGCTTCCGCCGCCGGGCGCGCCGGAATCGTCGCGCGGTGCGCCGATGGCTGCTGTCGTCCCGTCGATTGCCACCGCGATTCCGAAGCAGCTGCCGGTGCCGGACGGGTCCGTGACGATGCTGTCGAGCTGCCACGGCGCGCCGTCCTGCCGGTATGCGTAGACCGCGCCTCCAGCGGCGCAGCCACTCGTACCAGCCACGGCCCCCGGAGCGCCGACAAGAATCGACAGACCCGAAACGTCGACGGCCTGTCCGAAGCGTGTGCCACCGGTTGGCGCGATGAGCTTCGCCGTCTGCATCCATGTCGAGCTCGAGCGCTGATAGACGACCGCACAGTCGCCGCCGGGCGCACCGACGACGATCGTGTCTCCGCTGATCGCCACGTCCGTTCCGAACAGTGTGCAGTCACCGCTCGTATCGACGAGCTTCGCCTGGAAGCTCCAGACCCCGTTGTCGCGCACGTAGACCGACGCGCTGCCGTCGTGGCTCGACGAGTGATCCAGCGGCGCGCCGACTACGATCGTTTCGCCGTCCGCATCGACCGCACTGCCGAACCCGGTCGATGGACCGCTGGCGTCCGGGTCGACAATGGCAAGCACTTCCACGTATCCGAGACGGAGGTCTCGATTGAGGATATGAACCTTGCCCGTGCCCGCATTCTTGAGCGCCGGTGCTCCGACGACGAGATATCCGTGGTCACCCGTGAAATCGTCGGCGTCGGGTTCGCCGGGCGTGGCAGATACGGCGCGCGCGAATTCATCGCCCGACGTGAGGCCGGCAGACGTAATTTTGACCTTTATGTCTGCAGTCGGGTTGATCGAGCAGTTGCACCGCGAGTTGGCACTGGGAAAGGCATTCGAGGTGCCAGAGCAGACGTCTGTCGACGTATTGTCCCAGCTCGTACAGAGGTTCACCTCGAAAAATCCGTCCCCATCGGCATCGACGCACCCGGCGGAAAGGTTGGTTACGGGAACCTGGAGCTCTACGTTCTTGTCGATGTCTCCGCATTGATCGCCGTCAAAAGACGAAAGGTCGGGCGGCACGGTGAAGATCGTGCAATCGCCTCTCGTAGATGCGAGGGGATCGGGCCCGAAGTAGAAGGCTACATCGTATTCGCGATGACTCGGAGCCATGACGTTCACTTCTCCGTCAAAGCGGAACGAGTCGCCGGGCAGGGCGCATCCTTGTCGGAGCGACTGGACGGTAATCGACTTGGCCGTAATGTCCGTGCCCGAGCACGCAAAAGATTTTGAAGCTGCTTCGTTAAGGCACGGTGCTGCAAGCGCGGGCGCCGGAATCTGCGCAAGCGTGAGCACGAAGAGCCACGCGCAACGGCCGGAAACGCGACTTGGCGCCGCGAACGACGTCGAGCGCTGTCCGTTCCGAGTTCCATCGTAGTTCATCAGTCCCTCCCAGGCCCGCCGCAAACTGGCGACCGGGTGTGATTGACGACACCCGTCGCACCCCCGGCGCCGCAGCCGGCCCTAATTGCCGGTCCGACTGCACCAAGACAAGGTTCGCGAGCAGTTCTCATGCGATTGCTGTCGCTGGTCCGCGCGGTGACCGTCGGCCACGTCGGGATTGTAAACCGCAGTCAACAGTGAGAGCAGTCCGACAAGTCATTGCGCTCAGCAAAGAGGTTCCTCGAATGTCGTCACCAAGGACCGCTCGTATCTTCGCCCTGCTTCTCCTCCTCACGGCCGGACAGGCTCGAGCCGCCGGAATTGCCGACCACCAGCAGTGTTTCAAGATCAAGGACCCGCAAACGAAAGCGACGTACTCGGTCGACCTGATTCCCGGCGATAACGCGTTCCCATCGGCCACGGGGTGCCAGGTAAAGGTTCCGGCCAAGCTCCTTTGCATCGATGTCGAAAAGACCAACGTCTCGCCTGTACCTCCGGGCGCCGACCCCGGGCCCGCTGTGCAGAAATCTCTTTGCTACAAGGTCAAATGTCCGAAGATCACGCCGACCGTGGTGGTCGAGGACCAGTTCGGAAGCCGCAGCGTCACCGTGAACGGGTCGAGCTATCTGTGCGCCCCCGTTCCTGTACCGTCGACTACGACCACGACGCTTCCGGGCTCCTGCACGACGGATGGCGATTGCGACCCGGTGACCAACGGTCAGGCGGTCTGCTCCGCGGGAACCTGTGTGGTCGGCTCCTGCAATCCCGGCTACGGCAACTGTAACGGCCTCGTTGCCGATGGCTGCGAGGTAACCCTCGACAGCAACCCCGCCAATTGCGGCAGCTGCGGCACCATCTGCACGGCCGCAAACGGTACTGCCGGCTGTACGTCCAGCACCTGCACAATTGGTTCCTGCAGCGCCGGGTTCACCGATTGCAACAATTCTGTCGTCGACGGCTGCGAGGCCGCGACAACCAGTGACCCGAACAATTGCGGCGGATGTGGGACCACTTGCGCGGCACCGAACGGCACTCCCGGCTGCACGTCCGGCACCTGCACGATTTCCGGCTGCAACAGCGGCTTTGCCAACTGCAACGGTATTCCCGGGGACGGCTGCGAGGTCGGCACGAGCAGCGACACCAACAACTGCGGCGGGTGCGGATTAACCTGTGCGGCAGCGAACGGCACAGCTGGCTGCTCGTCCGGCAGCTGCACGATTACCGGTTGCAACAGCGGCTTTGCCAATTGCAACGGGAATCCTGCCGACGGCTGCGAGACCATTACGAGCAACAACCCGAGCAACTGCGGTCTTTGCGGAGTTGTCTGCGGCGGCGGCACGCCGAACTGTTCGAGCGGGACTTGCGTGCCGTGATCGGCTGACGACTACCTCGCGCCGCCGTCGACGCGAATACTCTGCCCGGTGATCCAGCGCGCGTCGTCGCTCGCGAGAAACGCGACGACGTCGGCGATGTCGGCCGGATCGGCGATGCGTCCCATCGGCGTGCGGGAGACGATCATCGTGCGAAACGCCGGATTCGTGCGCTCGAGATTGCCGAACATCTCGGTCTCGGTGGGACCGACGAGCACCGCGTTAACCGTGATCTGCCGCGAGGCGAGCTCATTCGCACAGACCAGCGTGAGCTGCTCGAGCGCCGCCTTGCTCGCGCAGTAAACGCTCTGGCCGGCAAAGCCGACGGTGGTTGCGCCGCTCGAGATGTTGACGATGCGACCGTGGTCGGGAAGCACGCGAGCAGCTTCCTGCATGGCGAAATACGGCCCACGCGTGTTGACGCCGAAGACCCGCTCGAAGTCTTCCTCGCTGGTCTCGACGATGGATTTCTGCATCGCCGTCGCCGCGTTGTTGACGACGATGTCGATCCGCCCGAAGCGCGCCGTGGCCTCGCGGAACAGGCGCCGGACTTGTTCCACGCTGCCCATGTCGGCCTGGATGACGGCGGCCTGGCCGCCGCGCTCCTCGATCGCCTGCGCGACTTCGCGCGCCGGAGCCTCTGCGTGAGCGTAGTTCACGGCTACCGCCGCGCCGTCGGCCGCCAGCCGCAGCGCAATCGCGCGACCTATGCCGCGCGAACCGCCGGTGACGATCGCCGCCTTTCCATTGAGTCGGCCTGCGAGTCTGTCGTCTCCCATGCGTCCGGCCTCCTTCGCCGTGAGGCGAGAGTCGGACAAATCGGGACGAGAATCGATTACCTCGGAGGTAAAAACCGCGGATTCACTGTTTCAATGCTTCATGCGTCGCAACTGAACGGCTCGCGTCAACGGCGCTACTGAACGATTGTCAGAAACAGAAACTGTGAGGCAGCCCGCTCGGGTGACGTGATAAATCGCACACCTCGCTCGCTTCGGTTCGCCATAGCTGTGCCAGTGCGTGTATCAGTCGTCGCTCAGCGGGAGATGAACCCCCGCTGACAAAGCTGTTTGGCCGACTGCGCTCCTGGTCCAAACAAGGAGAAACGATGCGCTTGAAGAACCTACCCGATACAACTGCTGACGGCTCTCTTTCGCAGATCCCTTTTCTCCCGAGCACCCGTCTGCTCTTCCGACTTTGGTTGCTCGCTGTTGCCTTGCTGGTCTTTGCAGCCATCGATCAGGCGCAAGCGTCCGTCGAGTACGACTGGTTACTCTCGGGAAAGGGCAACCAGTACTGGCAGCCGCCAACGACAACAGCAGTGGCAGCAAATGCGACAGCACCCGATTCCTCGACAGACAAGTTGTTCGACAATTCCGGGATGAGCGGAACTGCCTACCCGCAAGACACGCACGACTCGCTCTACGCGAATATGTGGATGTCTCCTGCGTACACCAGCTCCGATACAAGCTACAAGTACGTACAGATCGATCTCGGTGCGAGTTATCCGCTTGGCAAGATGCTCGTGTGGAACTTCAACAAATTCCAAAGCGGCGTTTCGTGGGCCGGCCGCGGAGTACGCTTATGCTATATCGGTTACTCGAATGACGGGGTGAACTTTACATGGCTGGACGGCGGGTACGGGTATGGAGGCCTTTTCCAACTCGCCAAGGCGCCGGGGACGTCTGCAAATTTTGCAGCAACGAATCAGCAAGGCACGGACGATCCAATCGATTTCAAGGGCGGTGCCGGCAGATATGTACGCATCTGGCTGAGGTCGAACTGGGGCGGTGCGAGCGGCGACGGATCTTCGATCTACTACGGCTTGAGCGAGCTGCGAGTCTACAGGTACGCTTCGAGCGTCAACGCTGCCGGCGATTTTATCGCCGCGAAAGCACTGGAGAGCAGCAGCGCAGGGTATTACCCGGCCGACGCGACCACGAACAACTTCGGCATGTCCGATTCAGGCTCCGGTACGTATGCGACGTCGGCAACGACAGATACGGCCGGCGGCTGGTATAGCGCGCTGAACGATCCTGCACCGTTTCTTCTCTACGACCTGGGCGGCACGTACCCGCTAAGTAAGCTCTACGTCTGGAACTTCAACGTATATTACTACCTTCCGCTGTGGGGTCGCGGCATCAAGAATGCTTCGATCTGGTATTCAGTTACCAAAAACACGTTCGACTGGCACCGGCTCGACGGTCCGAACCCCGACAAGACATGGACCTTCGCCGCCGCGAGCAGCACCTCCGGTCAGGGATACACAAGCGCCATCGACTTCAACAACACGCCTGTCCGATACGTCAAGATCGTGCCGAACGTCGGACTGGGAAACGGCAATTGGGGCGGTGCGTACGGCGACACGCAGCCATACTATGGGCTCGGCCAGGTCCGTTTTTATGCGGGCCCGGGAACGGTCGCTGAGCCCAGTCCGCGATGGACCGGTATGACAGGTCAACGCAGCTCTACGACTGCGGGATGGGGAGGAGCAGACGGTGGCTATTCGATTCCGTACCATCTGTTGTCGACAGGTCAGAGTCGTTCGCTGTTCACGTACTCCGATACCTTCAACGACACATGGAACGCGACGAGCTACAATCGCGGTGGCTCCGGTTTCATCAACAACTCGAATGCGGTCTGGAGCGGTACGGCTACGCTCAATCCCTCCGTAGCCAACATGGCATTTGACGTGAGCCACTCGGTGATTCCGACGCCGAGCCTGTTTCCCGCCGCATGCGGCACGTCGAGTGCTTGTAATGAGGCGCTCGATCAGTGTGTCGCCGCATGTGCCCCGGCAAATACCGCACCATGCCTGAACGCGTGCCAACCCACACCGCAGTTTTACTGGCTGATGGGAGGCGTCTACCTGAACAACACGCAGCAAGGTCAACCATTCAGCCCGCCGAGAATTTACTTCTTCGGCCAACGGTTCCAGTTCGTCGGCGGCACTGTCGGTCCGCCGGCCACGGTGGGAACGCTCGTGCAACGCGGGGGATCGGTCATCTCGGTCGACGCCGGCGGGACCTCGGGGTCCGGGATCAACTGGTCAACCGTAGCCCAGTACGACACTGCGGCTTACTACGTCGATGAAGCCGCAAACGTCGAGTACAGCTTTGCACACGAGGTCTACATGGCCGAGGACGAGCTCGACGGGTACGACTTTCTCTACATCTACGGCGTAAAGGCGACGCACGAGTCTACCTGCCCATTCGGCGAATGTCGGTACGGGCTCGTCGCCCGTGTAGCCTCGCGCTACCTCACCAGTCCGTCGCAATGGCGTTTCTATGACGGCACGAACTGGGTCGCGGGCGTGACGAACGCCGCACCGATCACGGGATGCGATGCGGTCACCGGGTGCGATTTCGGTCTGACGGCGAGCGTGAACCAGGTTTCCGGCGGGTTCCAGATGACCACGATGAAGAACACCATCGGCAGCGTGCAGATCTCGACTGCCGCCAACCCATGGGGACCGTTCACCACGTGGACGACGCTCTACAGTCCTCCCGAGAACAACGTCGACTGGTTCGACGGCGGGGTCTGGTGGTATACCGCCACCAATCATCCCGAGTTGGCTCCGAGCGGCGAGTCATTGATCAGCTACAGCGTGAACGAGCCGGCAAAGGACCCGAACGTTCCTCACATTCCCTACATCAACGATTCAGATGTTTATCACCCGCGATACGTGCGTGTGCGAAACATCCAGTAACGGCTGACGCGGCGGCTACTCATCAGGGCGCGTGCCGGCGCTGCGCGAACGGACGAATTCCGCGAGAGATACCTGCCGGGACGCGAGGAAACGGCTGACACGGTCGGTCGCCGCGCGGTCGCGGGCTAATATCGCGCGGCGCTTCGCGACAGCCGCCGGAATCATTCGGATCGCATCGACCCACGCACGGCCGAGCGTCCTTGCGGCCTCGAGAGGCGACGAAGCCGACGTGATCGCCGCGGCTGCGCCGTTGCCGCGAGCGGCATCGAGACCCATGCGCAGAAGCCTTGCGAACGTCACGAACGGCATCGCGGCGAGCGCGGACGCCGGAGCGGTGTGAATCATCGCCGCAACATGGTTGCGCTCGACCAGGTACGCCTTGAGTAAGGAGTGCGCACCGCTCGCCGACGACAGCTCGTGCAGCACGCGCACTTCCGGCAACCACGCAAAGCGATGACCGGCCGCGATCATCCTCAGGCCGAGATCGCCGTCCTCGCAATAGCAGAAGAAGTTTTCGTCCATGCCGCCCGCCTCGCGCCAGCAATCGGTGCGGTAGAGTGCGGCGGCGCCTGACGGAACTCCGATCCGATCGTCCGGAATGCAATCGTACTGGCCGCGGTCGGTCTCGCCGAACGCGTGCGGGAACCCGATTCCGTCACGCGTGAACCACAGGCCGGCAGCGCTCTGAAGCGTGCGGTCGTCGGTGCAAAGAAGCTTGAGGCACGCGCCTGCCGCATCCGGCGGCACGCCGGGCAATGCGCGACGCAAGGCCTCGAGCGAACCGGGAGCCAGCATCGCGTCGTTGTTCAGCAGCAGGACGAATGGCGCGTCGGTCGCAGCGACGCCGCGATTGCACGCAGCGGCAAAGCCGATGTTCGCGCCGGGCTCGATGCGCGTCGTGACGAGCGCATGCTCGCCGAACAACTTCGGCGGCTGATCGACCAGGATCACCTCATCGATTCCGGCAAGGCTGTCGAGACAGCGCCGCGTAGGCTCCGGATCGCCGAAGTGGACGATCACAGCAGCGATGCGAAGCGGAGCGGTTACACAATCAGCGACGCGAAGCGGAGCGGTTGCAGCGTCAGCGACGCGAAGCGGATCTACGGAGCCAGCGACGCGCAGCGAATCGGTCACGGAGTGTCAGCCGGCGAGGCGTTCCTTCAGAATGCGATTGACGGACGCCGGATTGGCCTTGCCCTGGCTCTCCTTCATGACCTGCCCGACGAAGAAGCCGAAGAGCTTGTCCTTTCCCGCGCGGTACTCGGCGGCCTTGTCCGGATTGGCGGCGAGCACGCGGTCGACCACGGCGACGATCGCGCTCTCGTCGGTCACCTGCACGAGCCCTTCGCGCTCGACGATCGTGCGGGCGTCGTCGCCGCTTTCGACCATCTTCGGGAACACGCTCTTGGCGATCTTTCCGCTGATCGTGCCGTCGTCGATCAGTGCGACGAGGCCGGCAAGCTGGCGCGGGGTGATCGGGAGCTTCGCGTAGTCGGCTTCGCCTTCGACGGCGGTCTCGTTCGCGATGCGGATCACGTCGCTCATGATCCAGTTGGCGAGCGCCTTGGCGTTCGGATGCACGGCGACGGCCGCCTCGAACCAGTCGGCCAGCTCCTTGCTCGCCGTCAGCACGCCGGCGTCGTACTCGGAAAGGCCATACGCTGTGGCGAAGCGAGCGCGCCGCGCATCGGGCAGCTCGGGCATCTCACTTTTGACGCGCGCGATCCATGCTTCGTCGATGACGAGCGGCATCAGGTCGGGCTCCGGGAAATACCGGTAGTCGTGCGCGTCTTCCTTGCCGCGCATCGGACGCGTCTCACCGCGGTCGGCGTCCCACAGGCGCGTCTCCTGCACGATGGTTCCGCCGTCGAGCAGGATCTCGGCCTGGCGCTCGATCTCGTATGCAATCGCGCGCTCGACCGAGCGGAAGCTGTTGAGGTTCTTGGTCTCGGTGCGCGTGCCGTACTTCTCCGCGCCGCGCTTCCGCAGGGACACGTTCGCGTCGCAGCGCATGCTGCCTTCGTTCATGTTGCCGTCGCTGATGCCGAGATAGCGGACGATCGAGCGCAGCTTGCGCAGGTACGCCGAAGCCTCGGCGCCGCTTCGCACGTCGGGCTCGCTGACGATCTCGAGCAGCGGCACGCTCGCGCGATTCAGATCGACCATCGACCAGCGGGGGCTCAGGTCGTGGATGCTCTTGCCGGCATCCTCTTCCATGTGGATGCGCGTCAGGCGCACGGTCTTCGGCGTGCCGTCGAGGTCGAACTCGACGCGGCCGTGCTCGCAGTACGGCTGCTCGTACTGCGTGATCTGGTAGGCCTTCGGCATGTCGGGATAAAAGTAATTCTTGCGCGCCCAGCGGCTGCTTGCGTTGATCGTGCTCCCGGTCGCGAGCGCCGCGCGGATCGCGTACTCGACGGCGTGCTGATTGAGCACCGGCAGCACACCGGGCATGCCGAGGCAGACCGGGCACGTGTGCTCGTTCGGACCGGCGCCGAATGCGGCCGAACAACTGCAGAACAGCTTGGTTGCCGTCGCGAGCTGGCAGTGCACTTCGAGCCCGATGACGGCCTCGAAATCGCCTTCTTCGTAAAACGAGTGCCGGCTCACGCGGCCAGCTCCGGAAGTCGCTCGTGCCAGGCCGTCGCGTCTTCGTACGATGCCGCGATGCCGAGCAGCGTCTGCTCGTCGAGCGGCCGGCCGATCAGCTGAAGGCCGATCGGCATACCGTCGCTGTCGAATCCGCACGGAACCGACATCGCGGGAAGACCGGCGAGCGGCGCCGAGATCGTCAGCACGTCCGACAGGTACATCTTGAGCGGATCGTCGGTGCGCGAGCCGATCGCGAACGCGGTTCCCGGCGCGGTCGGCGTCACGATCGCGTCGCAGGTGCGGAAGGCTTCCTCGAAGTCGCGACGGATCAGCGTGCGCACGCGCATCGCCTTCGAGTAGTACGCGTCGTAGTAACCGGCCGACAGCACGTACGTGCCGAGCATGATGCGGCGCTTGACCTCGGTGCCGAAGCCGGCGTCGCGCGTCTCTCCGTACATTTCGCGCACGCCCTTGTCTTCGCCGCGCCTGAGGCCGTAGCGCACGCCGTCATAGCGGCCGAGGTTGGACGAAGCTTCGGCAGTAGCCACGATGTAGTACGTGGCCACCGCATACTCGGTGTGCGGCAGCGTGACCTCGACGAGCTTCGCGCCGAGCTCTTCGAGCATTGCCATCGCCGATCTCACCGCGACGTCGACGTCGGTGTCGAGCCCGCCGATGAAGTATTCGCGCGGAATTCCCAGCGTCATGCCGTCGAGCCGGCGGTCCTTTTCGGCGATGAGACCTGCGTAGTTCGGAACCGGCGCGTCGATCGACGTCGAATCGCGCGGATCCTTGCCCGCGACCGCGCCGAGAAGCAGCGCGGTGCCGCGTGCGGTGGTCGCCATCGGACCGACCTGGTCGAGCGACGACGCGAATGCGATCACGCCGTAACGGCTGACGCGCCCGTACGTCGGCTTCATGCCCGTGATGCCGCAATACGAAGCGGGCAGGCGGATCGAGCCTCCTGTGTCGGTGCCGTACGAGCCGAGCACCTGCCGGGCTGCAACGCTCGACGCCGAGCCGCCCGAAGATCCGCCCGGCACGCGCGACAGATCCCACGGATTGCGCGTGATGCCGAGACCGGAGTTCTCGCACGACGAGCCCATCGCGAACTCGTCCATGTTGAGCTTGCCGACGAGGACGGCGCCGGCGCGCCGCAGGCGATCGACGACCGTGCCGTCGAACGTCGGCACGAAGTTCTCGAGGATGCGCGACGCGCACGTCGTCGTCACGCCTTTGGTGACGAAGATATCCTTGAGGCCGAGCGGGATGCCGGTAAGCGGCGTCGCTTCGCCGGTCGCGATCCGCCGGTCGGCTTCGTCTGCCTGAGCGCGTGCAAGGTCGGCGGTCACCGTAAGGAAGCTTCCGACGTTCGTGTCGGTCGCCTCGATGCGGGCCAGGCATGCGTCGGTAAGCTCGCGGGCGCTCACCTCACGAGCGGCGAGCATCTGCGATGCTTGTTCGATCGATAGCTCGTTCAGGCGCGTCACGGAGTCTGCAATTCCTTTCGCATCATTCGATGATCGGCGGGACGGCGAAGAAATGCCCTTCGCTGCGCGGTGCATTGGCGACCGCCTCTTCGGCCGCGAGCGCTTCGTCGCGCTCGGCGATCGTGTCGTCGCGCCAGGCTCCCGAGACCGCAACCACGTGGGAAGTGGGCTCGACCGACGTCGTATCCAGCGTCGACAGCTTGTCTACGTACTCGAGGATGCGCGACAGGTCGGCGGCCATCGAGCGGGTCTCGTCTTCACTCAGGCGCAGCCGCGCCAGCGACGCGATCCGCCGCACGTCTTCTTCGCGAATTGCCATGATTCTCCGGGGAGTAACACGGCGCCTGCAAGCGCGCAAAAGCGCTCGTGAATCGGAGCAGGTGCCGGCGCGGATACGGCCCGCGCCCGGCGGCACCGAGGTCCGCATCTTCGACTTTGCGGACCGGCGTGGATGCTGATGCGCATGTTCGAGAAGGGCGACTACCAGTTCCTGGTGCAGTACGGCGGTGGCGAGTGTGGCGGCTCTCGCTTGCGTGCAGCGTCAGCGCCGTCGTGATCTCCAGCCCGAAGACGACGGAATCTGATTCAGTCCGGGCCGGGACCGACCACCACGTACTCGGTGTTGCGACAGGTAAATACGAGGCGGCCGTCGGGCGCATGCCCGACGTGCGCGGAAAACGGACATTCTTCGGGCAACCCCTTGGTCTCGCAGTTGCTGGCCTTTCCGTCGTTGTCCACTTCGCACGTGGTGTAGGTCGTCGTCTCGATGCCGTTGTTGGCTGACACGGCGTAGCAACCCGGCCCGTCTTCGTTCGGGAAGATCGCCGTACCGATCGGACCGACGCCTGTCGTGACGTCGTCCGTGATCGATGCGCTGCCGGTCACGGGATCGACGAGCGCGAACGTCAGCCTGTTCGAATTCGCTCCGGTAGCCGCGCATGTGTAGATCGTGCTGCCGTTGCAGATCGCGCAGCGCACCCGCCGCCCGATGACGCCGATATCACCGACCACGACACCGGGCGCACCGGGGTTGCCGGCGGGATGGAACAGCAGTTTGCCCTCATGCACGCCGTCGCCGATCGTGACGGTGACCGCTGCTCCGTTCGGAAACGGGTAGAGCGAAAAAGGAGTGTGGCCGAACCCGAACGCACTATAGGTGACGGTTGGCTCACCGAGCGTCCACGATCCGGTTTTCGATTCGAACTCGAGCGGCCGGATGGTCTTCGCGATCTCGTCGAGCATGTAGACCGTATCCGGGATTCCGTCCGCCGGCACCGTGGCCGGCCAGGCATCCGAGTAGGCTCCGTCGAGGATTTGAACGTCGCCGAACGACTTCGTCTTTTCATTGAACGGCCACACGGAAACGCCGCCGAACGAATGGTGCATCCATGCCTGCGTGGCCTGCGTGCACGGACATGGCTGCGCACCGTCGGTACATGCGTCGCTGCAGTGACGCAACGGGAATGCGCCGAGATGCGATATGGTTTCCTCGTCGTCCAGATCCTCCTCGGTTTCCTCGTCATCCACGTTCAGCAGGATCGATCCCATTTTCGTGGCGACGGCCGCGAGGAGCTTGAACTCTTCGATCGGACCGAACGGACCGTGGAATGCGTAGCCTTGTTCGGATTCCTGGGCGCCGACCGCCGGGACGGCTTTCAGACCGCCGGAAACACACGTCACCGGCTTTCGAATGGTCGGTTTGAAAAGAACGTGTCCGAGCAACCCGAAGTCCTCGATCTCGGCGTCGACGAAGATGTCGCACCGGCCGACGCCCAGACATCGAATCGTCGCCGTACCGACCCACGCATCGCCATCCTGCGTAAGGTCGTCAGCGGAAGGCTCGGTGACCGCGAGTATCGTGCACGGAGTGTCCGGCTGATTGGTCGCCCTTGTCGTCACGTTGACGTCGTCCGGACGCGGGAGCTGTACGGCGCTGCTGCGGACGCGCACGCTGAACTCGACGGCCGGGGCTCCATCGACGAGCGACGTCGGCACTCCGCTTACCTGCAGCGAGACGACACCGGCCGCGCCTCCTCCGCCCTTGATCACGGTCAACGGTGAATAGTGCGAGAGCGTTCCGGTGAGCTTCGCATTGCCGGTCTCGGTATCGAAGATCGATGCGAGATCGCCGAGCGGCTCCGGCTCGTTGCCGGATGCGGTTCCGAGAAGTGGGAACTTGAATGCGACACCATTCTCGATCGCGTCGAACGTATCGTCGGGAAGGTGATACGTGACGTTCAGCGGAGGATCGAAGGTCAGGCCGTCGGGACCGAGGTCGTAGGCGTCGTACGCGCCGTCCTCGAGGTCGCCCGGCAGCTGCGCAGGAGCGAGGCCTTCGATCGTCATGTTTTCCGGCGACTCGAGCGCGCCGGGCGGCACCTCGATTTCGACGCGACCGTTGTGCGAGAGCAGCGTGCCGCCCGCCGGCGTGATCATCGCGCTCGAGGCGCAGTCCAGGCACTTCAGTGCGACGCTCTGGCCGACCGACTTCCTGAGGGTCAGCAGCGCGTCGGGCGCCGTGATGCTGCCCGACGCGTTGACGTCGCACGCGCACAGCACGCAAGCGGAAGAGCCGACGGAAGTCTTCAGTATGAATAGCGCGTCACTGGCTTTCGGCTGCTCGCCGGTGCTGATCGGCTGACCGCACGTCAGATTCTCGGCTGACGAGGGCATGACGAATGCGAGCAGTGTCAGCGACACAACGAAGAACGTCCTCTGTAAGTTCATGCGCACCTCCGTCCGGAAGAGGTGCGGACTCTATCCGTCGGGCAAGGACCAGAGAAGGCCCCACATAACCCGTACGAGACGGACCTGGACTTCGGCCGCGCTTTCATGTCCGCGGGACGTGGCAACACCGCTGCTGCGGAACATTCCCCGGGGAATGTCGCGGGATCCACCGCCTCCTCGTACTGTGAAGCCGAGCCTGGACGCTGGCACCGTCCGGCAAGATCGCGAGCAGCGCGTCGCGGCCAACGGCCCGCCGGATAACAATCATTCCATGGACGCCGTTGATTACCGCGCCGGTGGCGAGGACGCTCGGACGATGACTCGCGCACGGCAGGGCGGCCCGACCGGCGACAACCGCAGGCAGATCTTCGGACGATACGGCGAGGACGCGGCAGCGGAGTTTCTTCGCCGCAAGGGATTCACGATCCTCGGCCGCAACGTACGGACGGCGTTCGGTGAGCTCGATCTCATCGCGCTCGACGGAGACGTGATCGTATTCGTCGAGGTCAAGGCGAGGCGCGCGACGAGCGGCCTCGAAGCGGTCGATGCGCGCAAGCAGTTGCGTCTGTCGCGCCTTGCACTCGCATTCCTCGCTCGCGCCGGATGGCTCGGTCGCGCGGCCCGTTTCGACGTCATTGCAGTCGAGAGCGGGGGAGCTTGCACGCACGTGGTGAATGCCTTTGACTGCGCTTCCGGCAGCTGAAGCTCGGGCCGATCGGCCGGAGCCTGGTGCGCAGAGCGCGCCGCGGCCAGACAAGAACCTGTAAGGCGGCAGTCCCCATGCTCGATATCCGTATTCTTCGCGAACAGGCCGATTTCGCGCGCGAGCGGTTGGCCCTGGTCGGCTGCAGCCGCGACGAGGTCGACCACGTGATCGACCTCGACCGGCGTCGTCGCGACCTCATCATGACGGTCGAAAACATGCGCGCCGAGCGCAAGTCGGCGTCGAAGAAGATCGGATCGATGAAGCCGGGCGCCGAGATGGAGGCTGCGAAGACCGAAGTCCGCAGCCTGGGAGACAGGCTCGCGAGCTCCGAGAAGGAGCTCGCCGACGCCGAGGCCGAATTCGGCCGCCGCATGCTCGAGCTGCCGAATCTTCCGCATCCGGCCGTGCCGGCGGGCCCGGACGACAGCCACAACCGCGTCGTGCGCACCGAAGAGCCGACGCGCGTGTTCGATTTCGAGCCGCGCACGCACTGGGATCTCGGCGAGACACTCGACATCATCGACTTCGAGCGCGGCGTCAAAATCTCCGGCACGCGCTTCTACGTGCTCAAGGGCGACGGGGCGCGCCTGCAGCGTGCACTCATCACGTTCATGCTCGACCTTCACACCCGCGAGCACGGCTACACCGAGATCTATCCGCCGGCGATGGTTCGCGAGGAATGCCTGTTCGGCACCGGAAATCTTCCCAAGTTCGGCGACAATCTCTATCGCGACGCGGAAGACGATTTTTATTTCGTCCCGACGGCGGAAGTTCCCGTCACCAATCTGTATCGCGACGAGATCCTCGACGGTGCGGCGCTGCCGATCCGGCACGTTGCGTATACGCCGTGCTTTCGGCGCGAGAAGATGTCGGCCGGCCGCGACGTGCGCGGCATCAAGCGCGGCCATCAGTTCGACAAGGTCGAGCTCGTCAAGTTCGTCAACCCCGAAGGCTCCGAAGCCGAGCTCGACAGTCTTCTCGCTGCGGCCGAGGAAGTCTGCCGCCGGCTCGGGCTGCAGCATCGCATCGTCGAAATGTGCACGGGCGATCTTTCGTTCGTGGCCGCACGCAAGTTCGACATCGAGATCTGGGCGCCCGGCTGCAAGGAATGGCTCGAGGTCAGCTCGTGCTCGCTGTTCACCGACTTTCAGGCGCGCCGCGCGAACATCCGCTTTCGCGACAGCGACGGAAAGGTGCGGCTCGTCCATACGCTGAACGGGTCGGGCCTCGCGCTTCCGCGCGTGATGATCGGCGTGATCGAGACATACCAGCGCGGCGACGGCTCGATCGAGATCCCGCCGGCGCTGCGCCCGTACCTTGGCGGCCAGAGCGTAATCCGCGGGGTCGCATGAAAATCAGGGTCAGACACCGATTTCGCGAAATCGGTGTCTGACCCCGATTTTTCCGGAGGCATCATGACTACGTCGATCGCATTTCTCGGGCTCGGGACGATGGGCGGGCCGATGGCCGCCAATCTTGCGAAGAGCGGCTTCGAGGTTCGCGGCTGGAACCGCACGCCGGATCGCCCGTCGGCGCTTTCCGCGCGTGAAGCGGGCGTACGGCTGGTCTCTCCGATTGCCGAAGCCGTTGCCGGCGCCGACATCGTCGCGATCTGTGTCAGCGACGTGGACGACGTCGACGAAGTGCTGTTCTCCGACGGAGGCGCCGCGGCCTGCGCCGTCTCCGGTACGCTCGTCATCGACTTCAGCACGATCGGTCCGGTTGCCGCACGCGGATTCGCGACGCGGCTTGCCGCCGAAGGGCTGCGCTACGTCGATGCTCCAGTGACCGGCGGTGACGTCGGCGCGCGCGCCGGCACGCTTACAATCATGGCAGGAGGCGACAAGGCCGACTTCGATGCGGCGGCTTCGGTATTCGGTGCGGTTGGCAGGATTGCAAAGCATTGCGGCCCGGCCGGATCCGGACAGGCGGTTAAGCTGTGCAACCAGGTGCTCGGCGCACTGCACATGGTCGCCCTCACCGAAGCTATCGCGCTTGCGCGCATGCAGAAGATCGATCCGGCACTGGTGGTCGACGTCTGCGCGAGCGGCGCGGCGGGATCCTGGGCCCTCGCCAACCTCGGACCGAAAGTCCTCGCGCGCGATTTTGCGCCGGGCTTCATGATCAAGCACCTGGTCAAGGATCTGCGGCTGGTACTCGAGACGCCGCCGGGCGAGGGCCTGGACGCTTTGCGCGGGACCATGCTGGCCAAGAGCCTGCTCGAGAAAGTGATGAGCCTCGGCGGCAGCGACCTCGGCACGCAATCGCTTACGCTCGCGTACGAAGAACATCCCGACTTCGCCATCGACTGATCGCCGGCCTCGCGTCGCATCGAAAGCGACCCGCGCAGCCGGGCCATGCGGCTTTTGCAGCCGGCCGCGATTGCCTATTGCACGCCCATTCTCTAGTTGCAGCAGGCGGCGGAAGGCAATTCACGAACGTCGACGGCGGGCGGCAGTTCCCTGGTGGCGCGAGGCTCGAGCGGTCGCGGTTGTTCTGGTGCCCCTCGGAATTGCCATGCGTTTCTCACGGATGCGAAACCAGCCAATGTGCTTTCCCCGCTTTGTCGAATCTCCGGCCGAAAGGTAACCTCGCGTCGTGACTTCGAGACTGAAGATCATCCTGCTGTTCGTGATCCTGATCGTTCCGGCGGTGCTCAGCGCGGTTACGACGAAGCTGGCATTTTCGCGGGCCGAACGCGTCGAATTCTGCGCCTCGTGCCACACCATGACGCCGTGGATCAACGACGTGACCGGCGCCGACGGCGACTCGCTGGCGCACGAGCATTTCTCGCGCCGGCTCATCCAGCACGACCAGTGTTACACCTGCCACAGCGACTACGGGTTTCTCGGCCCGCTCCAGGCCAAGCTCAAAGGCGTCCGGCATCTGATCGCCTTCTACATAGACCCCGACCGCAAGGTCGAGCTTTACGGGAAATTCCCCAACGCGAACTGCCTGCAGTGCCACGCGGAAGGGAAGGCGTTTCTCGAGGATTCCAACCACGAGCCCGTTGAGGACCTGCTGTCGGGAAAGGATCTCTGCGTCGATTGTCACGACACGGCGCACAACGTCGAGCAGGACGACGACGCGGCAGTCGATGCCGCGCCGGACGGCGACGGTGACGATAAGGAAGCCAGGAAGGTTGACGCCGTCAAAGCCGCTGACGGTAACGGCGACGCCGGTGAAAAGGGCAAAGGAGACGACGATGCCGAGGACGGAGAATAGGCGATGCCTCCCCTGATCCGCATTGCGTTGCTGCTGGTCGCGATCGCGACCGCGTTCGCCGTCTCCTGCCTGATCAAGACTACGGCGCTGTCGATGACTTTCTTCTTTTCGATCAGCCTGCCGGCTTACGGGCTGGCCGGCATTCTTTACATTGTGGAAGTGGTCCGCGATCTTCGCCGCCACAGCGTTCTGTAACGGGCCGGACTCTGGCGTCACGATATTGCTGCAGCACGGTTCTCATACGTAGTATAGTGCCGCAATTTCGTCTCCCAGTTACGGCTGCATGGCGGCCGAAGGAGGGCAGGAGCATGCGACGATCGTTACGGAAGACTGTCTCCAGTCTCGCAGTCACGCTGGTCAGCGTCGTCCTTGCCTCGCAGGCGGCCGCTGCGGTTGGCGACTGCGGCCAGCCGGTGACCGGCGGCGAGTCTGCAACTACCAGCGACTGCCAGTTCATTCTGAAAGCTGCGGTAGGCATCGAAACGTGCGCGACCGAGTGCATCTGCGATACCAACGCAAGCGGCGCCGTTTCGACTAACGACGCACTGCAGTGTCTGACGAGTGTCGTCGGTGGAGACCCCCTCGATGGTTGCCGTTGCCCGGAGTGGCCGGGAGGGCCCGCGATCAACGAGTCGTGCACCGTCTGCCACGGCCAGGGGCGTACCTTCGGAGTCGAGGTCGTTCACCAGGGCCTTCAGACCCCGGCCGACGTAGTCGCGAGCATCGACGACGTTACGATCGACGTCAATGATGCGACGCAGGAAGCCACGTTGACGGTCGACTTCACGGTCACCGGTCCCAGGGGCGAGTATATCTGGGGCCTCGGAGCGCCGTCGTCGTCCGACCCGACCCGCTTCGCGTACCTGCGATTCGCGCTCAGCCAGTTGACGCCGCCTGCTGTTCTCAGCGGCGATCCGGATACGTGGGTCAGCTACACCACGGGAGACCGGAATCCCGCCAACCTCATCGATCACCACGACGGAACTTACACCTACGAATTCACGACCAACCTTTACGACCTGTACGTCGAGTCGAACCGACATCGGCTGTTGATGATCGTTTCGGGCGATATCGTCGAGCAGGCAAAGAACGTCACTTACGACTTCGTGCCGGAGCAGTTGCCGGGCCCGTTCGACTTCGACCTGAGCCGGGACATCGTCACCACCGCCGCATGCAACGAGTGCCACGGGCGTCTCGGCAGCACGCTTGGCGGCGCGAGCTTCCACAACGGTGAACGCTACGAAACCAAGGCCTGCGCGACTTGCCACACGAGTACGTTGGGTGAGGAGGGAGTGGCAGAGTTCACGCCGATGATCCATCAGATCCACACGTCGCAGGACATCGGCGGGCTCGACGATTTCTCCGACGTGACGTTCCCTCAGGACCCGAGAAACTGCGCCAAGTGCCACGCAGGACCGGACGGCTTGAACTGGCAGACGCGGCCTTCGATGACGGCGTGCGGGTCGTGCCACACCGACGTCAATTTCGCGACGGGAGAGAACCATCCGGGCGGCCCGCAGTTCAACAACGCCAACTGCAGTTTCTGCCACTCGCCGACCGATATCGAGGTAGCCCACCGGACCGAAAACGCGACGGAGCACAATCCGAACGTTCCGGAGGGTCTGGTCACTTTCGAGTACGTGATCGAGAAAGTCACCGTCAACAAGGACAACGTCGCCGTCGTGAAATTCCACATCAACATGGATGGCGAGCCGCTGGATCTGAGCACTATTCCACCGCCCGGATTCAGCGGCGGGCCGGCCTTCCTGCTGGCCTATGCGCTGCCGCAGGACGGTGTGGCCGAAATGATCGACTACAACCAGCTGGGCCGCGACGCGGCGCAACCCGCCAGCGTTTCGCTGTCGGCCCTGGCGGGGAAACTTACGGGCACGCCCGAGAGCTACACGGCCGTGCTTTCCGACGCGCCGTTCCCGGAAGGCGCGACCATGCGTGCCGTCGCCATGCAGAGCTATTTCACGCAGCTTGCCAATCCGGAAAATCCGGAAAGCGTGGATGTTGCGCGCCATACCGCGTCGGTCATCAAGGCGGTCAGCGGCGATACCGTGCGTCGTACCGTCGTCGACAGTGCGAAGTGCCTGAGCTGTCATGAAAACCTGGAACTGCACGGCGGTGCGCGCGTCAACAACGTGCAGGTCTGCGTCGTGTGCCACAATCCCAATCTCAGCAGCAGCGGGAAGACGACCGACGCGACCTTGACGGCTCCGGAGCAAAAGGAATTGCTCGCCGAAGCCGGCTACGATCCAAACGATCCGCTGACCTGGCCGGAGCGAAGCATGCAGCTCAAGAACCTGGTGCACGGCATCCACAGCGCGGACAAGCGCACCTCCGATTTCGAATTCGTGCGCAACCGCTCGAACGGCCTCTACTACAACTTCAGCGATGTGACGTTCCCCGGGATCCTCAGCAACTGTGAAACCTGCCACCTGCCGGGAACGTTTGGTCCTCAGCCGCCTGCCGGCGCATTGGTCAGCACGGAAGTCACCACCGACGGACTCAACCTGTCGCAGGCCGATGTCATTGCCGCGAGAAAGACGGTTCCGAATCCCACCGATCTCGTGAACAGCCAGACGGCCGGCAGCTGCTACCTGTGCCACGACAGCGATCCGGCCGTCGCGCACATGGGACAGAACGGTGGTGTGATTCTCGGATGGCGTGCCGAGGCCTTGGGCGACTGATGGGCGGACGCGCCGCCGTGATAGCCGGGTTGGGACTTGTCGCAGCCTTGTGGACGGGCAGCTGTGCGGACCACAGCCGTACCGTGCTGGCGCCGCCGTCGATTGCGGGTGCCGAGTTCGCGGGTTCCGAGGCTTGTGCGGACTGTCACGAGGACATCACGCGCAAGTTCGGCACGGCGATCCACTCGGTACTCGTGGCGCATGGAGAGAACGCCAAGGCGGTGGGTTGCGAAGGCTGCCATGGGCCCGGCAGCCTCCACATCGAGTCGGGTGGCGAGAACGGCACGATTGTCAGTGGTCGCCGGTCGCCGGAGATCTGCTACCAGTGCCACGTCGACAAGCGCGGTGACTTCGCGCTCCCTTACGCCCATCCGGTCAGCACCGGCCCACTCAACCTGACCACGGCGAAGATGGCCTGTTCCGACTGCCATTCCCTCCATGAAGGAGATGCGGTGGTCGGAGGCGGGACATCGATCGAGAAGCAGAACGACCTTTGCGTATCCTGCCATCCCGCGCAGCGCGGTCCTTTTGTCTTCGAGCACGAAGCGATGCGTGAGGGGTGCGTGTCGTGCCACGATCCTCACGGGTCGGTGAACCAGAAGATGCTGGTCGCGCGAGACGCAACGCTGTGCCTGCGCTGTCACATGCAGCAGCAGTTGCCGTCGGCAACGACCACGTTCCTGATCGGCGGAAGAGATCATTCCAGTTTCCTGACCCAGGGCACCTGCTTCAGCGCGGGCTGTCACGAGGCCGTTCACGGCTCGAACGTGAGCACCTCGTTGCGCTTCTGAGGAGCGACGGGAGGGCATGGCATGAGAAGAATCGTTCGACGGAGCTCCACGAGCGTGGGCCTGCGCGGCAGCGGCTTGCCGGGAATGCTTCGCGCAATGCTGGCGGCCGCGTTTCTCCTGTCTGTCGGTGCGGTGGCCGGCGCCGAGGAGGCCACCGCTCCGCCATCGACTTCGCCAAAGACGGATGCAGCCGCTCCGGCCGGCGCAGAAGCACCAACCGCGACTGAAAAAGCACCAACGGCGACCGAAGAAGCACCAACGGCGACCGAAGAAACAGCGGCAACCGAAGAGGACGATGCCAAGGCTCGCGACTACGAGGTGAGCGGCAGGATTGTCGGCACCGGCGCCTTCGTCCACGGCGACGCCGCCCAGTTCCAGCAGCGTCACCGGATCCCCGAGGATGTCTCCGGCGGGATCGACAAACTGCATTTTGCCACCGAGATTGCCGAGGACACGCAGCTCGAGCTCGACGGTCGTGCCATCTTCGACAACCACGACTACCTGCTGAACCTCTCGATCGAGAATGAGGAGAAGGGTTTCCTCCACGTCGGCTACCGCCAGTTCCGAACCTGGTACGACGGAAGGGGCGGCTACTTCCCGCCGACGAACGCTTTCTTCGTGGAGTACAATCCCGAGCGCGGTATCGATCGCGGAGAAGCATGGGCCAACGGCGCCCTGCTTCTACCGTCCCACTTCAAGCTGACGGTAGGGTACCGATACCTGTTCCGCGACGGGAGCAAGGACTCGGTGAGCTGGGGCGATGCATCGACGATCGGCGCCAAACGCAACATCGTCCCTTCGCGCTACGACATCGACGAGAAGCGTCACCAGGTGAACGTCGCGCTGAGCCGCGAAACCGAAACGACGAAGATCGGAAGCGCCGTCCACTACGAGTTCAGCGATCTCGACGATCGCCATCAGATCGTTCGCGAGCCCGACTCGCCGACGGCCGAACGCCGCGTCACCGACAGGCAGAACCCCAAGACCGACCTGTGGGGCACGCACGTGTTCGGGACCCACAGCCTCCTCGACGGGAAGGTCACTGTTTCGGGCGCCTACGCATACAACGATATCGACATGGACCTCGCCGGATCGCGTATCTACGGCGCCACGTTCAATCCGTCGTTCAGCCTGTTCTCCCCGAACCGGCAGCAACGCGACGAGGGCTACTTCGACCTCGACGGAAGCAGCCGCATGAAGGAGCACGTCGGCAATGTCTCGGTGTCTGCGAATCCGTTCAAGGACGTTCAGGTGCTGACGGCGCTGCGGATCCGTGGGGAGAACCTGGACGCGCACTCCGAGTTCGTGGAATCGAGCGTGGGTAGCGGCCCGACGCACACGACCGCTCTCGAGGATGTCGCCGGGTTCAGCACTCAGAACCAGATCTCGTACGCCGAGGACATCGAGGCCAGGTACAAGGGCATCGAGAACGTGGTGCTCTACACCCGAGGGCAGTGGGAGCAGAACGACAGCGATCTCTACGAAGCCGAGAGCGACCCGGCGGCCCCGGTGCTCGGCCTGGAGCGCTCCACCGACATCAAAAGGCTTCGCCAGAAATACGCGGTCGGGGCGCACTACTATCCGATCCACTGGATGAGCATTTCGTCGGAGTACTATTACGGCAAGAACCACTACGACTACCGGCACGACATCGACAGCACATCCAACGAGCCGACGAGCGACAACCGCTATCCTGCTTACATCGACAGGCAGACCTTCGTTACGCACGACGTGAACGTGAGGACGACGCTGCGACTGCCGCACGATGTCAACCTCGTCGTGCGCTACGACTACATGGACTCCACGATCGATACCGGGGCCGAGTTCCTGGACCGCAAGGAGAGCGCGGACACGCGGAGCCACGTGCTTGGGGCAACGGCGACGTGGAACCCGGTGAACTGGTGGTGGACGCGCACCGGCGTCAACTACGTGCACAGCACCGTCGACACGGCCGCCGACAACTACGACACGCCCGTGGCCGGTTTCCTTCACAGCTTCGACAACGACTACGTGATGGCGAATTTCGCCTCGGGAGTCGCCATCGACGCGAACACCGACGCCGAGTTCCTCTACACGTGGACGTCGGCCGATAACTACCACGACGTCTCGGCCTCGACCGTTGCGTACGGATCGCGGTTCGAAGAGAACGGCGTGCACCTGCAGCTGGCCCGCCGTTTCAACGACCACACGCGCGTCGGGGTGGGATACGGCTTCTTCGACAACGACGAGGCTTTTGCGGGAGGGCAGTACAACTACTCGGCTCACATCGTCACGACGAGTGTTGAGCTCGACTACTGACGGCCGCGCCCGCCATTCCTGTCCCGCGATCGCAGACAAGCTCGGGTTTCTCGCTGACCTGTGGACTCGTGCGGTCTGCTCCACCGAGCGCTGTCGCAGAGGTTTCCGGCAGACAGGCTTCTCACGGAGACCGGGGGCATGGGCTAGTGGCCGCATCCACCCCAGACAGAGACCTCCGGGATTTGTCCCATTTCGAAATGGCCGGTCGGGACGAGACGCCTCACGCAAGGAGGCGGAGATTCGCTACAACGCAATGTCTCACGCAGAATACCGCGGCGGGTCGCGTTACGCGCAAGGTGAGCGAGCACACGAAGATCGCCGGCGGCTAGAGCGATTCCAGCAACGACGAAGCCTTTGCAGGAGGAAACTATGACTATCATGCGCACGTTGTCTTCACGTCGGCCGAATTCGAGTACTGACGCGGGATTGTTGTTCTCGGCGATTGCGGCAGCTTCGCTGCTGTCGGTTCTGCTGCTCGCGCCGCCGGCGCGCGCAGCCGACACAGCTGCCGCTCCCGATGCTGCCAAGCTCTGGAAGGCGAATTGCCAGTCGTGTCACGGCCCCGACGGCAAGGGCAAGACCAAGGCGGGTGAGAAGGCAAAGGTGAAAGACCTGACCAGCGCCGAGGTCAAAGCCGAGCTGACCGAAGCCAAGGCCCTCGAATCGATGAAGAACGGCGTCAAGGCCAAGGACAGCGACAAGCTCGTGATGAAGTCCTATGCGGACAAGCTCTCTCCCGCCGAGATGGACGCGCTCGCCAAGCACGCTCTGTCGTTCAAGTAATAAATCAGGGACAGACACCGATTTTTCAAAATCGGTGTCTGTCCCTGATTTCCTAGAGCGCCGCGCGCAGTGACGGCGCCTTCTCGAGAAGCGCCGAGCCTGCCGCTGCGAGCGGTGCCAGCTCGCGCAGGATCGGAGTTCCGACGACGGACGGAAGCGTAAGGCTTCGCGAGTAAAGCTTCTCGAGCGTCGCGAGGTTCGCCGCCAGTAGCTTCGCGTTGTATTTCGCCGGCGCCGTTGCGAACTCGAATCCGTCGCGCAACGTCATCCGCACGATCTTCTCCCCGGCATCGACCGCCAGTGCGTTGGCCACCTGCATCCGCAGGTACGTCGACGACATTTCCTCGACGAGCTCATCGAGCGTGTCGAGGTCGTCGAGCGCGCACGACGCCGGCGTCAGATTTCCGGTGAAAACGGCTTCCATCCGGTCGAGCCAATCGCGTACCGGCTCGGGTGCTGCCGAGATCCATCCGCTGCCGGTCGGATCGCGCCGGATCTGGTTGAGCTGGCCGTAAAACGCGAAGTCCGCCTGGTGCGGCGCCGCTCCGGTCAGAAACAGCGAGCGCGACAGCGCGCGAGCGAACGCACCGAGAATGCGCGGAAGCATCGCGTACCAGCCTTCCGCATTCTCCGGCGTTGCGCCCATCTTCGGCAGCGTCGAGATGATGCCGGGAGGGAACTCGCGCGCCGCGCGCTGGAAGTCGAGCCCCGGAACTCCATGCGTCATTCCGCATGCAATGATCGCCGCGTTCTGCGCCGCATCGGCGGGATGATACCAGCGCGACGTGAGCATGATGCGCACCAGCCATTCGTCGGCATAGTCTTCGAGCAGCATCGCGACCGTATCGGTTTCTGGATCCTTCCAGCGCGTCGGCGGATCTGCGGCGATCGATTCGACGTGCGCGGCAATGGCCGTCGAATCGTTCATCGCCTCGTCCGAAGGCGTGATGACGACCGGCACCATCGTCTTTCCTGTGCGCGCCTGCAGCACGGAGAAACGCGTCTCCGCGTTCTCGAGAAACTCCTGCACGGGCAGCTTCTTGTACTTGAGGAACGCGCGAATCTTGTCCGAGTACGGACTGTTCTGCATCGTGTAGAGGGTCCAGGTCTGGGTCATGCGGGTCTGCTCCGATTCGTGATTGCGCGCGCTGGCGAGGCCGCGAATGTATCCGCGCTGATTGTTCAGAGCCACACGCGCGTCACCCCTCCCGAAGTGGCCTTTGATCGAGAGCCGCCATAGTCTTCGCGGCCGGTAGGCGCGAGATGGTCGCTGTCGCGCGACGATACCGAGCATCAATGGCAGGAGATTCGGCAGGAGCTTCGAATCCTGCACGATCGACGGAGGGGTGGCCGAGCCCGGTTTAAGGCACCGGTCTTGAAAACCGGCGGCCCGCAAGGGCCCGCGAGTTCGAATCTCGCCCCCTCCGCCACTTCACTTTCAGCGCCGGATTCTCTGCAGTTCGCGAAGCCGGCGAAGCAGAGTTCTCGCCAGCGCCGCGCTCATCGGTCGGTCAGCCCGAACAACCTTCTCTGCTAAGCCGCACCACTGCCGCTCCTCCGTTTCGTCAGCGTGCGGCGAGACCAAATCGCGCTTTCACGTTTGCACGTGAGTTGCGGAGAATCGCCGCCGCACGCGCGTCGGAGACGGTGCGCGACAGTGCAATCGCGCCGGCCATCTCGGCGATCGCCGACCAGGCGACCGCGTCCGCATCTTTTACACCGAGTTTCTTCGCGAGCTTCGCAAGCGCTGCGGCCCAACGCTCGGTTCCGTCGGTAAAGCGCTCGCGCGCACGTTCGGGCATGTTCGGCAAGTCGCCCGAAAGTGTTGCAACGGGGCAGCCGTCCGCGGGGTCGAGGCGGTGCGACGCCCCGAGATAGGAATCCACGTAGTTCGCGATCGCCGCCGCGGGCTCGCGCCCCTCCGTCAGGCTCAGGAAGCGGCAGTGCATGACGTCGAACATGTGCGTGATCGCCTGCGCGACCAGGTCGTCTTTCGATTCGAAGTGCGCGTAGAAACCGCCGTGCGTGAGACCGGCGGCGGCCATCACCTCCGCCACGCTGACCCGCTCTACCCCCTTCGCCCGGATCGCAGCGGCCGCTTCTCCGAGCACGAGAAGTCGCGTCTTTTCCTTATGGCTCTCGCTATAACGCACGAATGAGATGTTATCCGTCATGCCTTTTTCAGTCAAGGACTAGGGTTTCTCGCGTTTATGCTTGCTTTGGAATGATACGCATCATATAAAGCCCACCATGGAGCATTGCTCGATCGCCCAGCGATGGCCCGCTACGCGAGCTCGTGGTGAGCAGCTGGCTACGGCGGCACTCACAATGAGGCCTGCAATTGTTCAGACCGCATGCGCGTTGCTGTGGATCTCGTGCGCCACCACTCTTGCGAGTTGCGCAGTCGGTCCCGACTATCATCCCGTTCCCTTGGCCCTCGGCAGCTTTCACAACGCGGCTGCGATTGATGCGCGGAGCGCGGCGGCACCCGCCCCGCCGCTCGATCGCTGGTGGATCGGCTTCGGCGACCCGGCGCTGACGAGCATCGTCGAGCGCACGCTCGAACAGAATCTCGACCTCGCGGCTGCACTCGCACGCGTCGATCAGGCGCGGGCAGCAGCACGAGGAGCCGGCGCGGCACTTCTGCCGACTGCGGATGCGGCCGTCCAGGTCGCGCCCATTCGTCAGTCCCTCGAGAGTCCGACCGGTGCGATCGCCAGCCAATCGCCAGCCTTCGATCGCAGCATCACGCTCTACGACATCGGCGTGGGCGCGAGCTGGGAGATCGATCTTTTCGGCGGCCTCAGACGCGGTGCCCAGGCCGCCAGAGCGGAAGCGGAGGCCGCGGAGGCAGCGGGTGTCGGCACCCGGATCACCGTCGCAGCGGAAGCGGCGGACGCGTATTTCCTTGTTCGCGGCTTTCAGGCGCGACTCACGTTCGCTCGCGAACAGATCGCAACCGACGAGCACCTGCTCGCGCTCGTCCGGCTTCGGTTCGCGCACGGGGACGCCAGCGATCTCGAGGTGGCACAAGCCGAAGCGCTTCTCGCGCAGGCGCGAGGCACGGTCCCGCTGCTCGTCGCCGGCCTCGAAGCCGAGCTCAACCGGCTGGACGTACTGATGGCCGATCAACCAGGCACTCACGCGGCAGAGCTGGCGCGCGCGGCTGCGATTCCGGCAATCCCGGACATTCCCCGCGGCGACGAGCCCATCGATGTTCTGCGCCGTCGCCCGGACGTGATCGCCGCCGAACGCCTGCTCGCGGCATCGAGCGCACAGATAGGCGCCGCGCTCGGAGAGTATTACCCAAAGATATCGATCGCCGGCCTGCTCGGATTCGAGAGTGTCGACATCAATCATCTGTTCCGATCGGCGACGTTTCAGCCGCAGGGCGTCGCTGGGCTGCGCTGGCGGCTCTTCGACTTCGGCAAGATCCACAGCGAGGTCGCCGCGGCGCGCGGCGCCGAAGCAGAAGCACTGGCTCGTTTTCGAAACTCGATTCTTCGGGCCGCCGAAGACGTCGAGAACGCATTCATGCTGCTCGTTCAATCGGAGAGCCGCAGGCGCGAGCTCGCGAATGAGGTAGTTGCGCTTCAGCGGGCGCGCGACACGGCCGAGACCGCGTATCGAGGCGGCGTCATCACCCTGACCGACGTGCTGGACGCGGACCGCCTCCTTCTCGTCGCCCAGGACGAGCTGGCAAAGACTCGCGCCGACTGCGCACGAGCCGCGGTCGCCTCGTTCCGTGCGCTCGGCGGCGGATGGTGTGCACCGACAGACATGCCGTCTGCCACGGCAAAGGCAACGCATGAAATCTTCATTCCCGAAACTTCGCCGCGACAACCAGCCGACGGAGGCCTCCATGCTTCAGCACGCTAATCGCTCGTTCCTCGCAGCTGCGTCTCTGCTGCCGTTCGCCGTCGCCGCGTGCACGCAAGCAAACTCGTCCGAGGATCCGCGGACGCAGGACGCCCTGGTTCGGGTCGCGACCGTGGAGGCTGCCGTCCAGACGGAGCGTTCATTCACGGGAATCGTCGCGGCGCGGGTGCAAAGCGACCTCGGCTTTCGCGTGCCCGGAAAGATCCTCGAACGACTCGTCGACACCGGTCAGACCGTGACACGCGGCCAGCCGCTCATGCGTATCGACCCGGCGGATCTGAAACTGGCTTCGCGCGCACGCGACGAGGCCGTTGCCGCCGCAACGGCGCGCGCGCACCAGACTGCACAAGACGAGGCACGTTACCACGCTCTTGTCTCAGCGGGCGCGGTTTCCGCATCGACCTACGACAAAGCCGAGGCTGCCGCCAAGTCGGCAAAAGCCGAGCTCAATGCGGCCAGCGCTTACGCCGACGTCGCGCGCAACGAAACCGGCTACGCTGTTCTGCTTGCCGATGCCGACGGCGTAGTGGTGGAGGCCATGGCGGAGCCGGGACAGGTCGTGGGCGCCGGACAGGTCGTCGTGCGTATCGCGCATGCCGGGCAACGCGAAGCGGTCATCGATCTGCCCGAAACGGTTCGTCCGGCAATCGGATCGATAGGCCGGGCGACGCTGTATGGGGGCGAGCGGGCGGGCTCTGCGCAACTTCGCCAGTTGTCGGATGCCGCAAACGCAAAGACCCGGACGTTCGAGGCACGGTATGTACTGGGCGCGAGTCTGGCAGAGGCGCCGCTCGGCTCGACCGTGTCGGTCCAGATTCCGTCCATCACGTCCACGGCGACACTACGGGTCCCGATCGGCGCGATTTTCGATGCGGGCAATGGTCCCGGCGTGTGGCGGATCGACGGCGAAACGCCTCGCGTCACCTGGCGTGCGGTCGAAGTCTCTCAACTCGGCGCGGAAGCGGCCGCGGTTGTCGGCGAGCTCGCGGCGGGCGACCGCATCGTCGCGCTCGGCGTACATCTGCTGCACGAAGGCGAGTCCGTGCGACTGGCGGGTAGCAGGACCGCAGAGCCATGAGCAGCTTCAATCTCTCCGCTCTCGCCGTACGAGAGCGCTCGGTCACTCTTTTTCTGCTCGTCGCGATCGCCATCGCGGGCGTCGTGGCCTTTTTCAGGCTCGGGCGGGCGGAAGATCCTGCCTTCACGATCAAGCAGATGACCGTCGTCACGGCGTGGCCGGGAGCCACGGCAAAGGAGATGGAAGCGCTGGTCGCCGAGAAGCTGGAGAAGCGGATGCAGGAGCTCCGCTGGTACGACCGGACCGAAACATTCTCGCGGCCGGGACTGGCCTTCTCCACGGTGATCCTGCTCGACAGCACCCCACCGGCCGAAGTTGCGGAAGAATTCTATCAGGCACGCAAGAAGCTCGGAGACGAAGCCCACAACCTGCCGCAGGGCGTGATCGGTCCGATCGTGAACGACGAATATTCGGACGTGAACTTCGCGCTCTATGCGCTGAAGGCGCGCGGAGAGCCTCATCGGTTCCTCGTTCGCGATGCCGAGGTCTTACGCCAACGGCTTCTTCACGTACCGGGTGTCAAGAAGGTCAATATCATCGGCGAGCAGGCCGAAAAGATCTTCGTCGAATTCTCCCATGATCGCCTCGCCACCCTCGGCGTGTCGCCTCGGGAGATCTTTGCCGCACTGAACGGCCGCAACGAGATCACGCCGGCGGGTTCGTTCGAAGCCAACGGTCCGCAGGTCTTCATCCGGCTTGACGGACCAATCGCCGACCTCGATGCGATCCGGAGTACGCCCGTCGCCGCGCAGGGCCGTACGCTCAAGCTCTCCGACATCGCCACAGTGACACGCGGCTACGAAGATCCGGCGACTCTCCTGATCCGCAACAACGGCGAACCGACCTTGCTGCTCGGCGTGATCATGCGCGAAGGCTGGAACGGGCTCGACCTCGGCAAAGCGCTCGAGACCGAAGCGGCGGCGATCAATGCGGAGATGCCGCTCGGCATGGGCCTGTCGAAGGTCACCGACCAGTCCGTCAACATCCGCTCGGCCGTCGACGAGTTCATGATCAAGTTCTTCGTTGCGCTCGCCGTGGTGATTCTGGTGGGCTTTCTCAGCATGGGATGGCGCGCCGGGATGGTCGTCGCGGCGGCCGTACCTCTGACGCTAGCCGCGGTGTTCGTCGTGATGGCGGCGACCGGTAAGGACTTCGATCGCATTACGCTCGGGTCGCTCATCCTGGCGCTCGGGCTGCTGGTCGACGATGCGATCATTGCGATCGAGATGATGGTCGTGAAGATGGAGGAAGGCCACGAGCGCACGCACGCGGCAGCCTATGCCTGGAGCCATACCGCCGCGCCCATGCTTGCCGGGACCCTCGTGACCGCGATCGGCTTCACGCCGAACGGCTTCTCCAAATCGAGCGCCGGCGAATACACCAGCAACATGTTCTGGATCGTAGGAATCGCGCTGATCGCATCCTGGATCGTTGCGGTCGTGTTCACGCCTTTTCTCGGAGTGAAGCTGCTTCCGGACGTCGCGAAGCCAAAGGGCGGGCACGGCGCGATCTACGCCACGCCTCTGTACAACCGTTTTCGCCGGGTGCTTGGTATCGTCATTCGCCGCAAATGGCTCGCCGCAGGGAGCGTGATCGGCGTATTCGCCGTCGCGCTCCTCGGCATGGGAGTCGTCAAGCAGCAGTTCTTTCCGAATTCCGATCGGCCCGAGGTGCTCATCGAAGTGCAGATGCCGTATGGCACGTCGATCGAGCAGACCAGTGCCGCCAGCGCCAAGGTCGAGTCGTGGCTGGCCGAGCAGCCGGAAGCGGCGATCGTGACCGCCTATGTGGGACAGGGTGCGCCGCGATTCTACATCCCCATGGCTCCCGAGCTGCCCGATCCCTCGTTCGCGAAGATCGTCGTCTTGACGAAGAGCGAAGAATCGCGCGACGCGCTCAAGCGGAAGTTGCGTCAGGCGGTGGCCTCCGGCCTGGCGCCGGAAGCCCGCGTGCGCGCTACCCAGCTCGTGTTCGGTCCGCCCTCGCCGTTCCCCGTCGCCTTTCGCGTCATGGGGCCTGAGCCCGACAAGCTCCGCGACATTGCGGCGCAGGTCCGTGCCACGATGCAGGCCGAGCCGGATATGAGGACCGTCAACACCGATTGGGGCGATCGCGTGCCCACGCTTCATTTCTCGCTCGAGCAGGACAGGCTGCAAACGATCGGCCTCACGACGAGCGACGTTGCGCAGCAACTTCAGTTCCTGCTGAGCGGCATCCCGATCACCGAGGTCCGCGAAGACATCCGCTCGGTGCAGGTCATTGGCCGCTCTGCGGGCGACGCGCGGCTCGATCCGAGCCGCATCACCGATTTCACGTTGGTGGGAAGTGCAGGCCAGCGGATTCCACTGTCGCAGATCGGAAAGGTGGAGATCCGCATGGAAGATCCCGTGCTGCGTCGCCGCGATCGCACACCGACGGTGACGGTGCGTGGAGACATTGCCGACGGCTTGCAACCGCCGGACGTGTCCGCGGCCGTCCGGAAAGCGCTCCAGCCCGTCGTCGCGAATCTGCCGGCGGGCTACCGAATCGAGGAGGGCGGCGCCACCGAGGAGTCCGGCAAGGCCAATCGTGCGATCGCTCCGCTGTTCCCCATCATGATCGCTCTCACGCTCATCACGATCATCTTCCAGGTCCGGTCGATCTCCGCGATGGCAATGGTGTTCGCGAGCGCACCGCTCGGCCTCGTCGGGGTCGTCCCGACCTTGCTGCTGTTCCATCAGCCGTTCGGGTTCAACGCGCTGATCGGTCTGATTGCGCTTGCGGGAATCCTCATGCGCAACACGCTGATCCTGATCGGCCAGATCCGCACCAACGAGGAAGACCAGCTGGCGCCCTTCGATGCCGTCGTCGAAGCCACCATCCAGCGCGCGCGGCCGGTCATCCTGACGGCGCTCGCCGCCATGCTGGCGTTCATTCCGCTGACGCACTCGGTCTTCTGGGGAACGCTCGCGTATACGCTGATCGGTGGAACATTTGCCGGGACGATTCTCACGCTGGTTTTCCTGCCGGCGCTGTACGCGATCTGGTTCAGGATCGACCCGACGATCACGGAGACGAGCCCACTCGTTCCGTTCGAACGGAGCCTGTCCAATGGTGCAGAGCGTACCTCATGGCCGGCGATGCTTCCGCAGTGAGAGTGCGAGGACGCCGCCCTGGCAAATCAGACCAAGGAGATGGCATGGCAGAGAAAAATTCCGATCAGGTCGCCGACTGGAACGGCCAAAGCGGGGAGCGCTGGGTCGCGTACCAGGCCCGTCTCGACGCCATGCTGGCGGTATTCGGCCAGGCCGCGATCGAAGCCGCGGCGCCGGCGACGGGCGAGCGCGTGCTGGATGTCGGCTGCGGCGCGGGCGCATCGAGTCTGGCTCTGGCCGCCCGCGTCGGCGCGGGGGGCCACGTGCTGGGCGTGGACATATCCGAACCGCTGATCGGCCGAGCGCGCGCGCTTACGCCACAGAATACGCCGGCGCAGTTCCGGGTGGCCGACGCCGGCAGCGCCGCGCTACCCGAGGGCGCGTTCGACATCCTGTTCTCGCGTTTCGGGGTGATGTTCTTCGACGATCCCACAGCGGCGTTCGCACATATGCGCCGCGCGCTGCAGCCGGGCGGGCGGGTCGCTTTCGTCTGCTGGCGCGGCGCGGCCGAGAACGATTGGGTGCGCCTGCCGATGGGCGCGATCAAGCGCATCGTCGCGCCGGCCGCGCCGCCCGATTCCGAAGCGCCCGGCCCATTCTCGTTCGGCGACCGGGGGCGCGTGGCGCGCATCCTGACGGCGGCCGGCTTCAGCGATATCGCTATCGCGCCCTTTGATGCTTCCATCCCGTTCGGCAAGGGCGCGACGCGGGACGCGGCGATCGACGACGCCGTGGAGATAGCGTTCAAGGTTGGACCGCTGTCGCGCGCGCTTGCTGATCAGCCCGACGACATCCGCGCCCGCGCCTCGGCCGCGGTTCGTGCCGCCTTCGCGGGCCGCCCCGGCGATCGGTCAGTGATGATCGACGGCGCGGCGTGGATCGTCACGGCGCGCAATCCGGCACGCTGACAGAGACGAGACGCCGAACCGTGCTCATAGCGACCAACTGCCCTCCGTACGGCGACGGCACGCATCTTCCGTTCGGTTGTCCGCACAGACAGAGCTCGCGATCACGCGCACGACGTTTGTCTGTCACGCAAGCGGCACGTCGACGAACGTCGACGCGACAATCACTGATCCGTTTGGGACATCAAACACGTGTACTACGCGCTGAAGACAGAACGTTGAAAAGAGGCCTGGGGCTACTTCAAACGCTCGTGCTCGCAATCTCCGCTGCGGCCTCATATGCAGCGGAGATTACGACTCCCGAATACGTTGGGCCAGAGTTCTCACTCAGTCAGCAGACCATCGGTAACCAAGAGGCCCCAACTCTCGCATCAACGACTCCGGGACAGGTTGTAGCCGCTTCCCTCGAGGAACCGATCCGCTTCGGGCAGCGCTCCTGAAGTGACGAGCATCCCCGACTACTCCAATCCGTACAACATCAACCCCGGCTATTGCTGGGACTACCATGGCAGCAGTGTCAGCTGGGTGACCAGTTGTAGCGGGTGCAACACTCAAGTCAGCACCTGGAATTGATCCGACGGGCAATTTCGATGCGACGCGGGCTCGGCAATCGCCCGCGATGACGATGTGCAGGAATCGATTCCGGCGCAGGGCTGTACCCGCTCGCCAGTGCTGAATTGACTTACTCAGCCCCGAACCCCACAAGACGGACGAACGGCAATTTCCTGCCGGCATCGTTTCATTCCAGAGGGGAGTACGTCATGCAGACCATTCTCGCGGGCGTTCTCGCCATCATTCTCGCTTTTTCGGGCACCGCAGTAGCTGGCGGCAAGCCAGACGGTGCTCAGTGCCATGTCAGCCGTAGCTGCGCCAGTCGCCTCTGCGTAACGCTGGTTCCGACCGACAAGTTCGGCGTCTGCTGCACACCGAATACCTGTGCTGGTCTCGGTGCACAGTGCGGATCCGTCGCCAATGGTTGCGGCATCCCGATCGATTGCGGTCCCTGCGACGTCAGCAGCCAGTGTACCGACAACATCTGCGTCGCCATGACGACGACCACCACAACCAGCAGCACAAGCACCACGACCAGCAGCACGAGCACTTCGCTCGCCCCGACCTGCATCGCCGACGGCGAAACCAGCAGCGGCAGCTTCGGTGGCATCTTCGGTGCGCAGAACTGTATCGATAGTCTTGCCGCGGCGTGCTGCAGCGGGGAGTCGAGCGCATCCGCTTGTGATTGTACGGGGTCCGGAATCTTCGACTCGTGCTCCGGATCCGGCACCTGTCTCCCGACCTGCATCGCCGACGGCGAAACCAGCAGCGGCAGCTTCGGTGGCATCTTCGGTGCGCAGTACTGTCTCAATGGTCTTGCCGCGGCGTGCTGCAGCGGGGAGTCGAGCGCATCCTCTTGCGATTGCACGGGGTCCGGCATTTTCGACTCGTGCTCCGGATCCGGCACCTGTGTTCCGAGCTGCATCGCCGCTGGCGAGACGAGCAGCGGCAGCTTCGGTGGAATCTTCGGTGCGCCGTACTGTCACGACAACCTCGCCGCGGCGTGCTGCAGCGGGCAGGCGAGCTCAACTCCTTGCGAGTGTACGGGGTCGGGCATCCTCGACAGCTGCTCCGGGTCTGTGGTTTGCGAATGAGAACTCTTTGACGGGGCGAGGTTGTCGCGCGCGGTGCGCGCGACGATGACACGGAAACCGATTTTCCGTCACTTCACTTCGCGCGAGTACGCCACCGCCCGATTCTCTCCAGCTCGCGAAGACCGTGTGCCGGGTCGCCGGTTCCCATCGCCGCTCAGAATTGGCTGCTTCGACCGTTCGCAGCGCGGCATTCCGGTTGTTTTCGAGCAATGTTGATCGGTCTCCGTTGATTTCGAACCATACGGGGGTGGTTTTCGCCTTGCGGGTCGCTGACGCGGATATGTAGGCTACGCGACTTTCAACGCAGCCAACGCCGCCGCCGGATGGTGACCATGAGGACATTTCGCATTGCTTTTCTGGGATCCTCCATCCTTGCACTGATGCTGCAGCAGTCGACCTTCGTAGCCGATGCGCAAAGCTGCCAGCCGGAGCTTTGCAACGACGTCGACGACGATTGCGACGGTGTCGCCGACGAGGACTTCCCCGAGAAGGGACAAGCTTGCACCGCCGGCGTCGGTGCCTGCCAATCCAGTGGTTCATTTGGCTGCACAGCGGATGGGACCGGACTGCAATGCAATCTCGTCGTCCCCGGCGGCACACCGTCCGCGGAGCTCTGCAACGACATCGACGACGATTGCGACAGTCTTGTCGACGAGGACTTCCCCGGGAAAGGACAAGCTTGCAGCGCCGGCGTCGGCGCCTGCCAATCCAGTGGCTCACTTGTCTGCAGCGCGAACGGGACCAGCCTGCAGTGCAGTGCGGTTCCCGGCACACCGTCCGCGGAGCTCTGCAACGACGTCGACGACGATTGCGACGGTCTCGTCGACGAGAACTTCGCCGGGAAGGGACAAGCTTGCAGCGCCGGCGTTGGCGCCTGCCAATCGAGTGGGTCGCTTGTCTGCAGCGCGAACGGGACCGGCCTGCAATGCAGTGCCGTCCCCGGCACACCGTCCGCGGAGATCTGCGACGATGTCGACGACGATTGCGACGGTGTCATTGCGGATGATCCGTGTACGCCACCGCCCGCCGCCTGTCCTGCGTCTGCGGCGACGGACTGCGCGGCCTCGGGAGCCGACGCCAAAGCGACGCTCGGTTTGAAGACCAAACCGGGCGACACGGCCGGCGTGAAGAACAAACTGAAATGGAAGCAGGTAGCGGGGCTGGCGATCGACCCTGCCGAGTTCGGTGACCCGACGACGACCGAGAGCTTCGCGCTATGCATCTACGACGATGGCGATCTGGTACTCCAAAGTCAGGTGGGCCCGCATGCCGAGCGTTGGAAGGCGGTCTCGAACGGCTTCCTCTACAAGGACAAATTCGGCTCCAGCGACGGAATCACCTTGCTGCAGCTTGTAGGCGGGACGGCCGGTTCATCGATGCTGGCGGCAAAGGGACGTGGGACGAACCTTCCGATGCCAGACCCGGTGGGCACGACGCGCTTCTTCGAGGCTGCGACGTCGGTGGTCGTTCAGCTGCATGGGACACAGACGTGCTACGAGACCGTCTTCCTTCCGGCGGAGATTACCAAGAACGACGGTGAGGCTTTCTTCGCGAAGCACAAAGCGGTGGTCGACGGGACAGGTCCGGACAACGAAGATCCCGACGCCGTCTATGTCGACGCGGCCAGTGGCGCCGATGATGCGAGCTGCGGACCGCAGGCGACTCCTTGCGCTTCCGTCACCTTCGGCCTTTCCCAGGCTATCGCCGACGCCAGGCTGCGCGTGTACGTTTCCGCAGATGCATACTTCGAGGACGTAGCCGTCGTCGCGGGAATCGACCTTCTCGGCGGGTACGATACTGCGACCTGGACGCCGTCGTCGCAGCGGTCGGTGCTGTACGGCACCAGTGGCGCCGGTCATCGCGCAGCCGTGAGCGCGATCGGAATCTCCACCGCGACCGACGTCACCGGGTTCGCGATCCATGGTGCCACCGCCACCACTGCCGGCGCCAACAGCTACGCCGTCTACGTCAACGGCTCGAGCAGCCAGCTGTCGATCACGGACAATGTCATTTACGCCGGGTCGGGCGCTCCCGGTGCGGCAGCCAGCGCAGCAAACGATGGTTCTGACGGCGTTCCGGGCGAGGGCCGGCTGGCCAACCCGTCGGGCTACGATGCGTTCATCACGAGCGGATCAGGCCCTTGCGATGCGACGAACAATCGACAGCTCGCGAATGGTGGCGTCCTGACCTGCGGGGCTACGGACGTCAGCGGCGGCAACGGCGGAGGAAACACGTGTCCGACCAGCAACTCGTTCACTGAGCTGAGTGCTCATGACGGCGCGACGGGCGCGAATACTGGCGGAGCAGGCGGTGACGCGGGCGACGACTCCACCTTGGACGAGACGAACGGAAGCCTGTGTTACGTGCCGTCAGGGTCGACCGAAGGTGTAACGGGAATTTCGGGCGCGGCCGGCGCGGCCGGTAGCGCGGGAAGCGGCTGCAGCGCTGCGGCGGGCACGGTGATCGACGGACATTGGATTTCCGGCTCGGCTTCGTCCGGTGCGGCAGGCACGAACGGTCGCGGCGGCGGCGGCGGTGGTGGCGGTGGCGGATCATTCTGCGCGAGCTGCACGCAGCACAAGGATCGTCTCGGCGGTCACGGTGGTGGAGGTGGTTCGGGTGGTTGCGGCGGCGGCGGCGGCACCGGTGGCGGCGGCGGTGGCGGCAGTTTCGGCTTGTTCGTCAGCGGCGGCACTGCGCCGGTCTTGCAGGACAACATCATCTATGGCGGCGCGGGCGGCAGCGGCGGCGTCGGCGCGCGCGCAGGCCACGGCGGAGCCGGCGGCAGCGGCGGCGGCGGAGGAACGAGCGCGCTGTTCTGCGCGAGCTCAGCCGGCAATGGTGGTGATGGCGGAGACGGCGGTCCAGGCGGCGGAGGGGGTGGCGGCTGCGGCGGCAGCTCCTTCGGCATCTACACGGCGGCAGTCGGATCTCCGACCTACTGCACCTCGAATATCGTCAGTGGCGGTTCAGCCGGCGCTGGCGGACAGGGCGGCCCTTCGCTCGTGAACAACGGCAATGACGGTGCGAACGGGCTCGTCACGGATTGTTCGTTCAACTGAAGAGTCGGCGTCACCAGCTCAACCGCTGTGTCGGGTTCGGTCTGGCGGAGCTCGGAGATGATGGATCCGGCGAGCTGCGCATTCACCAACCCGAGCGCGACAATCGCGGGATGGGCGGCTGTCAGTCCGCGCGAGCCTTGAACAGCGTATTCGTGTTCGTCGCGTCGGAGAACGACGACTCCCAGCACTGGCCGTTTTCGGTGTTGATCACCTGCGCGATGACCGACGGGCTCAACGCGAACGGCATTACCGGAGGAGATAGCGCCGCGCCCGAAGCACGCACTTCGATCCGCGCTTCGCCGTCGTCGCCGGTTTCGACGCTCAGGCTTCGCACCGGGCCGTTACCGCCGTCCTTGTCGCTGTAGACGTATCCGAGCTCCGTCGCTTTCCAGCACGGCGAGCCGTTGCAGGTGCCGGCGGCGGCCGCGTCGCTCTCGAATACGTTTCGCATCGTGCCGCCGACATCGTCGTACATGCAGACGACATAGTCGGCCGTCGTCGTCGGGTTGCCGATCTCCGACGTCGTCGTCAGCTCTCCCGATCTCCACTTCCAGTTGAGCTTGTCCTTCGGACCGACAGGATTGCGGAGCTTGATGCTGGAGACACCCGGGTTTGTCGAGACGTGACACCCCGTCGCCGGCAAGGACGGACAGTCGTCGTGAGACCTCGCATATGCAGCGTCCGAGACGTCGGTCTCGGGAACAGGCGCGAGAATCGTCTCCCAGACGAGCACGCACGTTCCGACGGGACTGCAGTCGAATCTTGGCGCGGAATCTACGCCGACGAGGGTCTGCGTCATGCCGTCGTTCGCCGCATTGACGTTGATCGCGGCCGCGTCCGTCCACGTAAGCCCGCCATCGAGCGAGCGCGAGCCGTAGATATCGCCGTCGTTGCCCAATTTCCCGCCGGCGATCTGCGTCCAGATGGCCTGCCAGACGCCGTCATGGTACCGCAAGCGCGGCGTGCCACTGTGCTCGTTTCGGAAGATCGTAGTCGGCGAGCTCCACGAAGCACCGTCGTCCGTCGAGCGTATCGTGACGCTGTTGAAGATGTCGAGGTCGAACAGACCGCCGGCGATCATCCACGTGCCTGCACCGTCGTAAATGAGATCCGAGGGGCCGACCGGAATCACCACCGGCGCGCTCCACGTGGCGCCGACGTCGGTCGACGTGGAGACGACTGCCCCGAGGGCGCTGATATAGACAGTCATCCACGTTCCGTTGCCGTCCGTCGCGAGCTGCACCGGGCCGTTCGACCCGTTGTTCGTGCTCGAGACCGTCATGCGAGGCGACCAGGTGAGGCCGTCGTCCGTCGAATGCGACGAGAAGACTTCGTGCGTTTGCGTGTACTGGTCGTATCCCTGGCTCATCACGACCCAGTTGCCGGCCGAATCCGTGGCGATCGAAGCGTAAGAGTGCCAGAACGATGAATAGACAGGGGTAGCCGCAGACCATGTCGCGCAGTGGTCGGCGGAACGCACCACGATCATGTCCGGATCACAGGCGGCGGTGATGCACGTCCCGGAGCTGCTGACGGCGACGCTCTCGGCGATTCCCGGCATCGTTGCCGCGGCGGACCACGTAAGTCCGTCGTCGGTGGACCGGGAGAAGAACGCCGTGGCGGACGGGCTCGTCCAGAAGGCCGCCCAGCTACCGGCACCGTCGCTGGCCACGATCGGCGTATGCGCAGCGTGGTCGGTGTAGTCGGAGTTGAGGATTTTCGTTGCATCGAACGCGATCACTGCATCGGCAGACTGGGCCGTGAAGGCGATCGCAAAGGCAACGGTTGCGAACTGGGCTTTAGGCATGGTCCCTCCGCCCGGCCGTTATATGGCCCGGACGGTGGTTGAGTAAAGATGTCACTTGACGGCACCTCCAGCCGTCAAGGCACGAAAACGCTCGCAGCGACCTGACGCGAATGGGTTCAACGGCGAGGTTCACAGTCGCGGACACCTGCGCTACCGTCGCCACCGTGGACGACCTTGACCCGCAGGAAACCCGCGAGTGGCTCGACTCACTCGATTCCGTTCTCGCCACCGACGGTGCACAGCGGGCGCATTACCTGATCGAATGCCTCGTCGAGCGCGCGCGCCGGTCGGGCGTCTACCTTCCGTACCGGGCAAACACCGCGTACATCAACACGATCCCGGTCGGCAAGGAGCCGCGTTACCCAGGAGATCGATCGCTCGAGCGTCGCATCGAAGCGTACCTTCGGTGGAACGCGGTGGCGATGGTGGTGCTGGCCAACCGGCGCTCCACGGAATACGGCGGTCATCTTGCCAGCTACGCATCGTCGGCGACGATGTACGAAGTTGGCTTCAATCATTTCTGGCGTGCAGCTACGGCGGACAGGCCCGGCGATCTCGTGTTCATGCAGGGCCATTCATCGCCCGGCGTCTACGCGCGCGCGTATCTCGAGGGGCGCCTCAGCGAGGAGCAGCTTCTCAACTTTCGTCGCGAGATCGGCGGCAAGGGGCTCAGCTCGTATCCGCACCCGTGGCTGATGCCGGACTTCTGGCAGTTCGCGACCGTGTCGATGGGACTCGGCCCGCTCATGGCCATGTATCAGGCGCGTTTTCTCCGGTACCTCGAGCACCGCGGCCTTACCGAGCCGTCAGACCGCAAGGTCTGGGCGTTCTGTGGCGACGGCGAAATGGACGAACCGGAGTCGATGGGCGCACTGACGATGCCGGTGCGCGAGAAACTCGACAACCTTATATTCGTCATCAACTGCAATCTGCAAAGGCTCGACGGACCTGTCCGCGGCAACGGCAAGATCATCCAGGAGCTCGAAGCTGCGTTCCTCGGCGCGGGCTGGAATGTGGTCAAGGTCGTGTGGGGCGCGCGCTGGGATCCGCTGCTTGCGCGCGACACGAAGGGCACTCTCCAGCGCGTGATGGAAGAAACCGTCGACGGCGAATACCAAAGCTACAAGGCCAACGGTGGTGCGTACACGCGCGAGCATTTCTTCGGCAAGCATCCTGAATTGAAAGAAATGGTGGCCAACATGTCCGACGTGGACATCTGGCGGCTCAACCGCGGCGGTCACGATGCCGTGAAAGTTTATGCCGCGTACGACAACGCGATGAAGACCGAGGGGCGGCCGACGGTAATCCTGTGCAAGACGGTCAAAGGATTCGGCCTCGGCAAGACGGCCGAGGGCCAGATGGTTGCTCACCAGCAGAAGAAGTTCGACGCCGAAGCCCTGCGCGAGATGCGCGACCGCTTTCACATACCGGTGAGCGACGACGACCTCGTCAACGTTCCTTTTCGAAAACCTGCCGAGGACAGCGAGGAGATCCGCTACCTGCGATCGAGGCGGGAAGCACTGGGCGGCTATCTGCCGGCCCGCGACTCCGCGCCAAAACCGCTCGCGATCCCGCCGCTGACGGCGTTCTCGTCGATGCTCGACGGCACAGGCGAACGCCAGATCTCGACGACGATGGCGTTCGTGCGGCTGCTCTCGACGCTGCTCAAGGATCCGAACATCGGCAAGCACATCGTTCCGATCGTTCCCGACGAGGCGCGCACGTTCGGCATGGAAGGGTTGTTTCGCCAGATCGGCATCTATTCATCGGTCGGCCAGCTCTACACGCCCGAGGATGCGACCGACCTCATGCCCTACCGCGAGGACAAGAAGGGGCAGCTTCTCGAAGAAGGCATCACCGAAGCCGGCGCGGTGTGCTCGTGGATCGCGGCCGCCACGTCGGCCGCAAACCATCGCGTCGCGATGATTCCGTTCTTCATCTTCTATTCGATGTTCGGCTTCCAGAGGATCGGCGACTTTCTGTGGGCGGCGGGCGACATGCGTTCGCGCGGCTTTTTGCTCGGCGCCACTGCAGGACGCACCACGCTCGCCGGCGAAGGGCTGCAGCATCAGGACGGCCACAGCCAGCTCCTCGCGACCACGGTTCCGAACTGTCGCGCCTACGACCCCGCCTACGCATACGAGCTCGCCGTGATCCTGCACGACGGCCTCACCCGCATGTACGTGGACTGCGAGAGCGTCTACTACTACCTCACGATCATGAACGAGAACTACGCGCAGCCGGCGATGCCGGTCGGCGCCGAGCGCGACATCGTTCGCGGCGGTTACCAGGTACGCAGCGGCACGAAAGGCCGCAATCGCGTCACGTTGCTCGGGAGCGGGACGATCCTGCGCGAAGCGCTTGCCGCCGCGGAGATCCTCGAGGAGGACTACGACGTAAGTGCCGACGTCCTGTCGATTACGAGCTTCAGCGAGCTGCGGCGCGAGGCGCTCGAATGCGAGCGCTGGAACCTGCTGAACCCCGACGAGAAGCCGCGCGAGCCGTACGTGGCCGAGCTGTTCGAAGACCGGCCGGCGCCCGTCGTCGCCGCTTCGGACTACATGCGCACCGTACCCGACCAGATCCGGAAATGGGTGGCGAGTCCGTACGTGACGCTCGGCACCGACGGATTCGGGCGAAGCGATGCGCGAGCCGAGTTGCGGCGGCACTTCGAGGTGGATCGAGCATTCCTCGTGCTGGCAGCGCTGCGCGAGCTCGCCGAGCTGGGCAAGATCGATCCGGCCGTCGCCACCTCGGCCATGGCAGCTCTCGGCATCGACCCGAAAAAGCGCAACCCGCTTTGCGATTGAGCGACGCAATGCCTGCCAACGAAATCCATTTCCCGGACCTTGGCGACTTTCACGATGTCCTCGTCATCGACGTGATGGTGAAAGCCGGTGATCGCGTCGAGGTCGACACGCCGCTGGTCACGCTCGAAACCGACAAGGCGACGATGGACGTCCCGTCCCCGTCCGCCGGAGTGATCGCCGAGCTCCACGTCGCGAAGGGCGACAAGGTGAACTCCGGGGGGCTGCTCGCAACGCTCGCGGACGCGGGCACGTCGTCGGAAGGCGCGAAGCCTGAGGCTGCCGCGGAGGCGAAGCCGAAAGGCGGTGCCGGCGAAGCCGAGCCCGTCAGATCCGCCGAAGCAGCGGAACCTGACGAAGGCGGCGACACGAACGAAGTCGAACCGGTCGAATCCGCCGAAGCTCCAACAGTTGACGAAGATCGCAAAAAGCCGAAGGCCGAACCGGTCGAAACGGCAGAGATGCCGAAAGCGGACGAGGGAGGGCGCGGAGCTGCGGAAGCGCAAAAGCCAGCGCGGGCCGCGAAGCCTGGCGGCGCGCAACGCACATCTGGATCTGCGACCGTCGCGGCGTCGACGGCAACGACGACGGCGCCGCCGCCGCCTGCGTCCTCTTCGACCGACGAAGCGGCATTCGCCAAAGCACACGCCAGCCCATCCGTTCGTGCGTTCGCACGTGAGCTCGGAGTCGATCTCGGACGTGTGCGAGGCAGCGGCCGCAAGGGCCGCGTGACCAGCGACGACGTGAAGGCCTTCGTCAAGACCGCGCTGACCGGTGGCGGCGATGCGGCTTCCGCCGCGCCGGGCGGCGCGGGTTTGCCGCGCGTAGCGGCCGTGGATTTCACGAAATTCGGCCCTGTCGAGATCGTTCCGCTGACGCGAATCCAGCGCATCTCGGGACCGCGGCTGCATGCGAGCTGGGTGAACCTGCCGCACGTGACGCAGTTCGAGGACGCCGACGTCACCGAGCTGGAGGAAGCTCGCCGATGGCTCAAGCTTCGCGCGGCCAGCGAAGGCATTGGCCTGACGTCTCTCGCGTTCGTGCTTCGCGCATGTGTGCTCGCACTGAAGGCGTATCCCAAGCTCGGTGCGTCGCTCGACTCGAACGGGCAGAATCTCGTGCTCAAGAAGTACTGTCACCTGGGTTTTGCGGCCGACACGCCCGACGGTCTGGTGGTGCCGGTGATTCGCGATGCCGATCGCATGGACGTCTTCGAGCTGGCACGCGCGCTCGGTGAGCTGTCGGGCAAGGCGCGCACCGGCAAGCTGTCGGCCGCGGAGATGCAGGGAGGCTGCTTCACGGTCTCGAATCTGGGCGGCATTGGCGGCACGGCATTCACGCCGATCATCAACGCTCCGGAAGTCGCCGTGCTCGGCATCTCGCGGGCCGTCCAGAAGCCCGTCTGGAAAGACGGCTCGTTCGTGCCGCGCCTGATGCTGCCGCTCTCCCTGTCGTACGACCACCGCGTCGTCGACGGCGCCGACGGCGCACGTTTCGTCGGCTTCCTCGCGCACGCCCTCGCGGACGTGGCCGGATTGATGGCGCCGCCGTGACAGTCGCGGACAAGACGGCGCAGTCCGGTGGGACACCCGCTGGCGACAACCGCACGCAGATTCTCGTCCTCGGCGCAGGCCCCGGCGGCTACTCGGCGGCGTTTCGCGCCGCCGATCTCGGCCTGTCGGTTACGCTCGTCGACCGCGGCGAAACTCTCGGCGGTGTGTGCCTGAACGTGGGCTGCATTCCGTCGAAGGCTCTGCTTCACGCGGCCAGGGTCATCGAGGAAACGCGCGAGATGCGCGCGCACGGCATCGTGTTCGATCCGCCGCGCATCGACCTTGCGCAGCTGCGCGGCTGGAAGAACGGCGTGGTCGCGAAGCTCACAGGCGGTCTTGCGATGCTCGCGCGCCGTCGCAAGATCCGGGTGGTACGAGGCGCCGCCACGTTCGCCGATCCACACACGGTCAACGTGGTGGCCGAAGACCGAACGCAGCGCATCGCGTTTGACCAGTGCATCATTGCGACCGGCTCCTCGCCGGTGCGGCTGCCGATGATGCCGGAAGATCCGCGCATCATGGACTCGACGGGCGCGCTCGAGCTTCGCGAAACGACCGGGCGCCTGCTGGTGATCGGCGGCGGAATCATCGGCCTCGAGATGGCCTGCGTATACGAAGCGCTGGGCGCTACGGTAAGCGTCGTCGAGCTGACCGGACAGCTGCTGCCGGGTTGCGACGCCGACCTCGTCGCACCGCTCGCCAGGCGCATCGGCGCTCGCTACGAGCGCATCCTGCTCGACACGAAAGTCGCGTCTGTCGTCGCGACCGGCGGTGGGCTCGACGTCACGCTCGAAGATGCGAAAGGCAGCTCGACCCAGGTCTTCGACCAGGTGCTGGTTGCGGTGGGACGCTCGCCGAACGGGAAGCTCCTCGATGCGGAAAAGGCCGGCGTCGTGGTGGACGAGCGCGGCTTCATCGCGACGGACTCACAGATGCGCACCAACGTAGGCCACATCTTCGCGATCGGCGACATCGCCGGCGCGCCGATGCTGGCTCACAAGGCCTCGCACGAAGGAAAGGTTGCCGCGGAAGTCGCCGCCGGCGGCAAGCGCCACTTCGATGCTCGCGTCGTGCCGTCGGTGGCGTACACGGATCCGGAAGTTGCATGGGTAGGACTGACGGAAGTGGATGCGGAGAAGCACGGTATTGCTTTCGAGAAGGCGTCGTTTCCATGGGCAGCCAGCGGCCGCGCGCTGTCGTTGGCGCGCGACGAAGGCTTGACCAAGCTCCTCGTCGATCCCGCGACACGTCGCGTGCTTGGTGGCGCGGTCGTCGGCGTGAACGCCGGCGAGCTCGTCGCCGAGATCGGGCTGGCCATCGAGATGGGCGCGGATGCAGCCGATCTCGCGCTGACGATTCACGCGCATCCGACGCTGTCCGAGACCATCGGAATGGCGGCCGAAGTCTGCGAGGGGACCATCACGGACCTCTACCTGGGCCGGTAACGCGAAAATCCAGCGACGACTGCCGAGAGCCGGTCGTCGGCCGCCGTCCAAATGTGTGTTGGGTCGATCGGCGCCGTTCACGGCGTTCGCCCATGGGGAGATCGCGCGCGTGACGATCCGCTGCGATGCGACCGGCAGCGGCGAGCTCTGTCTTCAGACGGTGTCGCGTCCTGACGCATCGGCTGATGCGCCGGAAATGAATGCGACGGCTTCCCGGCTTTTACCTGGAATCGCACGAGGTCGACGGGCAATGAAGTCAGTAAAGCCAGGACACGCCACAGCAGCGCCCGTTGATGGCGAATCGCGGCCGGCCGAATTCAAATAAGCTTATTTTGACGGCGAGTGATTCTTATCGGCCACGAATCCCGGCTCAGCGCGACCTGATCAACGATTCTTTCGCAGAGCTGAGGAGCCGACGAACAGAAACTGTGTGGTCAGAACACGAACTGTGAGTTGCGGACGCAACAACGCGTGTAGATGTGGCGCACGTCATTTCGACGCACGATCGACAGAAGCTCGGAGATCCCGTAAAAAGGCATCATGAAGAGACAGTCTGTAGTCGCATTCATCTTCGCAGGCTTTGTGGCGGTACTGACGGCTGGCGTTGCAAGCGCCGGCGGCAAGCCGGACGGGGCTTCGTGCCACGTGCACAAGAGCTGCCGCAGCGGAAGCTGCATTCGCCAGTCCCCGGCGGACAAGTTCGGGAAGTGCTGCGCCGCTCAGGACTGCGCGGCGCTCGGCGCGCAGTGCGGCGAGATCGACAACGGCTGCGGCCTGCCGATCCAATGCGGAGTCTGCGGACCCGGCGCGACCTGCGTGAACAATACCTGCGAGGTCGGTACCACGACGACGTCCAGTACCACTACCAGCACGAGTACCAGCACGAGTACCAGCAGTACGAGCACGACTTCGACGACGAGCACGACCGTGCCGAGCTGTTCCGGGCTGACCTGCCCGTTCAATTTCTGCAATGAAGTCCAGGACTGCTACACGCTGCAGACCACGGACACGTGTGGCGTCTGCGCTCACAATTTTTTCTGCGGAGTCGCGACTGCTTGCACCTCACCCGCCGACTGCGGGCCGGGTCAGGTCTGCGTGGTGGATTCGTGCTGCGGTGTGGGTACCGGTCGCTGTACCGATCTGTGCGACGCCACGACGACCACGACCACTTCGACGACGACCACTTCGACGACGCTCGATCCGTGTGCGAACGGAACTCAGGATGGCGACGAGACCGGAACGGACTGCGGCGGAAGCTGCGGCGCCACCTGCTTGTACGGAGCAGGCTGCGACGACGACGGGGATTGTACGAGCGGCGCTTGCGCCGCCGGAGCGTGCCGCGACAAGCTCGTCTTCGTGACGTCGCAGTCGTACACCGGCAACCTCGGCGGGCTGGCCGGAGCCGACACCAAGTGCAACGTGCTGGCCACCAACGCCGGACTCGGCGGAACCTGGGTCGCGTGGCTGTCGACGAGCGGTGGGAGTGCGATCAGTCGGATCGTCGATCAGCAGTACCGCAACACGAACGGCGAGGTGGCGTTTACCAGCAAGTTCTTCATGTCGATCGTCGGCGCATGGGTCGCCATCAACTATGACGAGTTCGGCAACAGCACCGGCAGCGACCTCGCGTGGACCGCATCGAATGCCGTCGGCCTCCAGCGACCGGACACTTGCAGTGACTGGGCGAGCACGTCAGGAGAAGCCGGCACCGGAAACCCGAGCGTGAGCAACGAGTGGTCGCTCTCGGGAGTTGCGACGTCCCCGTGCACGGAGAGCCATCGGCTGATCTGTTTCGAGAACTGAGCGCGGAGTCATCTCCCGAGTGAAATGTTGCTCCCGCTCCGCGCACAGCCAGATCGGAGGGGGTGCCTGCTGCGGGAGCGTTTTCACCACGGCCGGAGTCCGCCGCAATGCGGATGGAAGGTTCCAGGCGAAAGGCAGCGAATAGAGCGCGGCCGGCGTGACGGCAGCCACGCCGCCGTCGCACGCGCACGAAAAATCGCGCCGGCGACGCAGATGAGGCCGCGCGGGTTTTGACAGAAGTCCGCGGACGGGAGTAGAGGGCCGCACCGGAGGTCCCATCCGATGCGCATCGCCATCCTGCCGCTTGCTGCCGCCTGCATCCTCGCCACGTCCTCGAGCGCCGACGCGAACCTCGTCGCGCGCTACAGCTTCGATACCGGTGCCGGCGGAAACACGGCCTTCGAGACCGTCAGCGGCTTCAACGGCACGCTGAGCGGCAATGCCTCGATCACCACGACAGGCGGCATCTCGGGCGGCGCGCTCGATCTTTCCGCACCGTCGCCGGGGCTCGTCAACGCCGGCGACGTCCTCGCGTTCATCGGTCAGGAACGCTTCAGCATGCAGGCGTGGGTCAAGACGACTTCGACCTCGTCCATGCTCGTGTCGGGTCGTCATCGCCAGTTCATCACCAGCGGCTACTGGCTCGGACTCAACGATACCGGAGACGGCCCGCCTGCCGAGCCGGTCGGCTCGTTCCATTTTTTCCAGTCGGACCAGCCGCCGTTCAATACGGGAGATCAGGGAATCAACGACGGACAGTGGCACCAGATCGTTGCCGTGCGCGATACGGCCCGCGGCGAGCTTCGTCTCTACGTGGACGGCGTACGCAAGCCGCAGGCGGACTCGAGCGGCACGATCCAGTCGCTCGTACCGACGACGGCTCCGTTTTTCATCGGCGGCATGCTGACCGGCGAGACGCCGATCAACACGTTTACGGGACTCATCGACGAAGTGCGCATCTGGGACAACGCGCTCAGCGACAAAGACGTCGCGTTCTTCTACGCGCACCCCGACTCGCTGAACAACATCGTCTGCGGCGATGCGAGTGGCAACGGCAGTCTTCTCGCGGGCGACGCTCTTACCGCTTTGCGCACCGCGGTGGGTACGAGCAATTGCCAGAAGTGCGTCTGCGACGTGAATGGAACCCCTGGAATCACTGCCAGCGATGCGCTCCTCGTCCTGCGCAAGGCCGTCGGACAGAACGTGAATCTGCAGTGCGAGCAGTGCATCGCGGCAGATGTGGCGGGCCTGCGGTGGGAAATCCCATGCATGAACAGCATCGGTCCCAACGTGTGCAGCTGCGGCAACGATTTCGTCGATTCCGCGACGCTTCTCGGCGACGTGAACACCGTCTACGACGTCCAGTTCCGCTTTCGCGGCGTCGTCGAGCAGAAGACGTACACGGGCGGCGACAAGGACGGGCTCTTCCTTGCCGGCGGCACGCCGGCCGCCGACCCGTACAACGTCTACAAACTGGAAATCTCCAATCCGCCCTCGACGTACTATCTGAATGCCGGCACTACGGGGATCGAGCGGTGCTGGCTGCTCGACGTGACGCACACGATTCCGATCAAAGGCGGCGCGACGCTGACGCTCGAAGCGCATGCGATCGATTCGGCGGAAATCAAGAACCGCGACGATGCATCGCAGCCCATCATTCCTCCGGGAGTGCCGCCGGCACCGGATCCGTACAACGGCCAGTTCATCCAGATGGACGTGATCTCGGTCGAAGAAGCTCCATAGGGCGAAGGAGAGGACCCGCCGTCAGCTGTATCGCAGCACGTCAGGTCGGGAAGTCGTAGCGTTCGATCTGGACGTTGTGCCACTCGGCGCCGCGTGCGGGCTGCACGACCCACCCGCGGCCGCCGTCGCGCGGCATCCGCCGGTCCATGCGACGGCTCGTGGAGTGAAGCTCGAAGACGAGACCGGACGCCGTCATCTCGCGACGAAGCGCCTCTCGGCGATCCAGCTCGCTTAACGCGGGCGAGATCGAACATGGAGAGACGCAGAGCAGACAGGTCCTGCCCATCGAGTTGACGGTTGCGACCAACGCTGCCCAGTCTTTCAGATCCCGTTCGGTGATTCCGGGCTGGTGCAGAACGTAGTTGAAGCTTACGAGATAGTGATCGGCGCGCGGAATGGAAAGCTCCGCGGAAGTCTCCGCGAATGCAAAGTCCAGCCACGGCGGCGCGAGAGTGCGCACGAACTCGATGCCCAGTCGCCGCATCAGGCTGTGCGGCTCGACGCCGATGTACGTCAGCCTGACGGGTGGCTCGGGTGTCCACGCTTCGACAAGGGCTGCGGCGACGTTGCCCGCGCCGGCGCCGAGATCGACGGCACAGACTGTCTGTCCCGGAGACATGAAAGGAGCGCAGTCATCGATTGCGAGCCGGAAAGCGTCCGTGTGCGCGCGGTGGAGCTTGAAAGCGTCCACCATCGCGTAGCACTCCGGATCGTCGCGAAGCAGCCGGCCCTGACGCCGTCGCTCGGCCGCGCGAATCTCCTCGAGCGATAACAGGCCGTGTCGCGCTCGAAGCGTCGCGTCGAATGCGTCGTCGTAGTTCATCTGCGACCTGGGTTTTCCAGTTGGACGACGGTGAGCGCAATCGCCAGGCCAGGCCGAGCGCGCAGCCGCTTGAAACACCGGTCCTTTGCGGCAGGGTGCGGTGCAGGCATGAGGAAGCCATGGATCACCCGATGAATCTGCCCGCCCACAAGACGAGGATCGTCGCGACCATCGGCCCGGCATCGCAGTCGGTCGAGGTCATGGAAGCAATGCTCCTCGCGGGCATGAACGTCGCGAGGCTCAACTTCTCTCACGGAGACTTCGACAGCCACCGGCGCGTGATCGCGAACCTGCGCGAGGCTTCGTCGCGTACCGGCTGTCGCCTGGCGATCATGGCCGACCTTTCCGGGCCGAAGATGCGCATCGGCAGTTTCGCGACCGACTCGATCCAGCTGAAATCGGGAGACGTGTTCACGCTCACGACACAGGATGCAGTGGGGAATCAGGAGCGAGTGTCGGTCAGTTTCGACCGGCTGCCCGAAGTGGTGAAAGCCGGAGACTCGCTGTTCCTCAATGACGGCTACGTCCAGCTTCGAGTCGAGCGCGTGCACGGCTCCGACGTTGCCTGCATCGTCACGGCCGGCGGCGAGCTCAGCAGCCGCAAGGGCCTCAATCTGCCCGGCATCGCGCTCGGGATGAGCGCGTTCACCGAACGCGATCGTGCTGCCCTCGCGTTTGCGCTCGAGCACGGGGTCGATGCGGTCAGCCAGTCGTTCGTCGAGAACGCGGCCGACGTGGAAATGGTGCGCACCGCCGCGCGGGAGCTCGGCTACGACCCGTTTCTCATCGCCAAGATCGAGCGATCGCGTGCCCTCGACCACCTCGACGAAATCCTCACCGCGTCCGACGGCGTGATGATCGCGCGAGGCGACCTCGGCGTGGAGATTCCGATCGAAAAGATCGCACTCGTGCAGAAAGACATCGCGCGGCGCGCCTGCCTGCGCGCGAAACCCGTGATCACTGCAACCCAGATGCTCGAATCGATGACGAGCCACCGCCTGCCGACGCGTGCGGAAGCCACCGACGTGGCCAACGCCATCCTCGACGGCACCGACGCCGTCATGCTGTCGGCCGAATCCGCGACGGGAAGCTTTCCGGTAGAAGCCATCGCGATGCTTGCGAGAATCGCCGCCGCGGTCGATCCGGCGCGACCGCGCATCCATGCCGAGGAGCTGCACAAGGCGGCAGGCTCGCCGGCCGGTGTTGCGGCCGAGCACCTGGTCGCAGCCAGTGTCGAAGCTACTCTTGCCTACGCGAACCCGGTCGCGGTCTTCGTGCCTACGCTGAGCGGCGCCAGTGCGCGCCGCATGTCGCGCCACCGTCTGCCGGTGTGGACGATCGCGGTGAGCCCGAACCACGTCGCGTGCCAGAAGCTCCAGTTCTCGTACGGTGTGTTCCCGGTGTGCGAGCCGTCCGACCCGGGCGCGTGGAGCGAGTACGTGCGGTCGTGGACGAAAGTACACGGTCTCGAAGGGCGTCTGGCTATTCTGGTTGCAGGCCCGTGGCCTCAGGATCCGAGCGCGAACCATCGCGTGGAGTTCGTCGACCTGTAGCGTGGGCCTGGGCCAGCACGCCGTGCAACCAGGTCAGAGCTGCTCGCCACAGCGCAGACCGCCTGTTAGTCAGGCGCATCGATCCTGCGCCGCCGACTGCCGACGTCCGGTCTACTCATGTCCGAACCAAAGGAGAGTTCCGATGACTGGTCGCGTTCTGCCGCTGATCCTGCTCGCGGTTTCCACTCTGACGACCTCCGCTGCCGCGACGCCGCCGGCGCTTACAGACCTCGGCACGCTCGGCGGGGCCAGCAGCGAAGCGTATGCCATCAACGATTCGGGACAGATCACGGGTCATGCCGACCTCGACACGCTGAACGATCACGCGTTCTTCTACAGTGGCGGCATCATGACCGACCTGGGCACGTTCGGCGGACACGACAGTGCCGGGCTTGTCATCAACGGCGCCGGACAGATTGCCGGCTGGGCCGAAACTACCGGCGACCTTGAAGTCCACGCATTTCTCTACAGCGCCGGTGTGATGAGCGATATCGGCACCCTCGGGGGGACCGAGAGTTACGCATCCGCAGTCAACAGCTCGGGGCAGGTCGTCGGGCAGTCGCTCATGGCAGGCGACCTGGAGACGCACGCATTCCTCTACAGCGGCGGAGTGCTGACCGATCTCGGTACGCTTGGCGGGAGCATCAGCATCCCGACGGCGATCAACGATGACGGGAAGATCGTCGGCTACTCGATGATCGCCGGTGACACCGAGTTTCATGCGTTTGTCTACAGCGGCGGAGTCATGACGGATCTCGGGTTTGGAGTACCCGGCTCGTTCGCGCATTCGATCAACAGCTCCGGTCAGATCGTCGGAGACGCGAACCTTCCCGGCAGCACGCAGGTCCAGGCGTTCGTCTCCAGCAGCGGCGTGAACACTTACCTCGGCACCCTCGGTGGACCCTACAGCAGCGCGATCAACATCAACGATGCCGGTACGATCATCGGCGTGTCGAACAATTCCGTGCCCGAAGGACATGGCTTCCTCTACAGCGGCGGAGTGATGACCGACCTCGGTCGAATTTTTCCCAATGCGCAGAACGCCTCGGGCCAGGTCGCCGGTGAGTCGGTGATCGGAGAGCAGCGCGCTGTTCTCTACAGCGCGGGATTTACCGAGGATCTCGGCACATTCGGAGGATTGGAGGCAGCAGCCTATGACATCAACGAAAGCGGGGCGGCCGTCGGCTACGCCGACGTCTCGGCGTCCGTTACGCACGCGTTCCGTCGAGATCCCGTCTGCGGCGATCGCATCAAGGATCCCACCGAAGACTGCGACGACGGAAACTCGATCGATGGCGACTGCTGTGCGAATGACTGTTCGTATCCAGGTCCTGCGATGACGTGCCTTGCAGGAGTAAAGACGTCGCTCGGGATCAAGAACCAGCTCGCCGACAGCAAGGATGCGATCAAGTGGAAGTGGGCCGGTGCAGCGTTCGCACAGGCCGACCTCGGCGATCCGACCGACTCCACGGTCTATACGCTCTGCATCTCTGACTCGACCGGTGGCGTCGATCGTCTGGTTGCGACTCTGCGGATCAACCCGACGCCTATCTGGGAGAATCACGATCCCGATGGATTTACGTACGCGTACGACAACGATCTCGTGAGCGGAGTCTACAAGATGCAGCTCAAAGCCGGAGACGCGGGGAAGGCGAAGATCCAGATCTCCGCGCGCGGCGGTGCCGTGCCGATGCCGCCCCCGATGAGCCCATCCGAGCTCTTCGACCAGGACCCGCGCGTGACCGTTCAGCTCTTCAACGACACCACGGCCACGTGCTGGAGCTCGGAGTTCTCGATCGCGAAAAAGAACAAGGCTTCGGGATTCAAAGCGAAGACCCCGTAAGAATCCGACGCGGATACGCAACCACCGATGACTTCCGGTGCGGCGATGCTATCGGCGAGTGGTCGTTCTCACCCCGTGGTGGCTCCGTACAAGTACGATCTGGTCGCGTGTAAGGGTTTCTCCGGGGTCCCGGCCATCTTCCTGTATATAAGGAAGTGAGCCTCTTCCTACGGCGACCTGCGTCACACGAATTCGCATCCACAGAACAGACAACCGCTCCCGCAATGGTGCCGTTTACCGGAACCGTGCAGGCGAGGCTCTATATCGCCCGATCTGCCCCCTGATCCGGCGACTGCGACACAGTTTTTTTCGCTTTGGCCGACCACGGGATTGCAGGTGATTCCACGGCGTCCAGAGTCGGGATTCCAGACAGGAAAACGACAGGGCGCACTCGCCCGAGGAGCCAACGATGCAACGAATAAAATTATTGATATTCGCGGCAGCCACCTTCGGGGTTGCGCTGCTGCTGGGTGTTGCCACGTCGGCGTATGCCGATCACGGCCAATGCGGCCAACCCCAGTCCAACGGTAAGAATCCCAATACCACGGATGCGCTGCGTGTCCTGCGTGTTGCCGTCGGAAACGCCATTTGCGTGGGTGGCGGTGGCGGTGGCGACGGAGACGACGATGACGACGACGGCGGGGACAATCTGCGCGCCAGCCTGACCGGGACCAGCGGTGTCACCGACAGCGATGATGACGATGACGATGGCGGCGATGGCGACGACGACGACGGCGGAGACAACACGTGTAACGTGAACGCCGATTGCGACTTCGATGAGATCTGCAGCGACGGCAGCTGCGTCGGCAACAACCTCCAGTGCACGACGAACGCCGACTGCGACTCCGACGAGGTCTGCAGCAGCGGTAACTGCGTCGACAGCGACGACCAGTGCACGACCAACGCCGATTGTGATTTCGACGAAGTCTGCAGTGGCGGCGAATGCGAGGATGAAGATAACGACCAGTGCACGACGAACGCGGACTGCGACTCCGACGAGATCTGCAGCGGCGGCGAATGCGAGGACAACGACCAGTGCACGACCAACGCCGACTGCGATTCCGACGAGACCTGCTTGGCCGGCGAGTGCGAGGACAATGACCAGTGCACGACCAACGCCGACTGCGACTCCGACGAGACCTGCATGGCCGGCGAGTGCGAGGACAACGACCATTGCACGACGAACTCCGACTGCGACTTCGACGAGAAGTGCAGCCAGGGCGAGTGCGAGGACGACGACGTCTGCACGACGAACAGCGATTGCGACGGCATCGAGGAATGCCACAACGGCACCTGCGAAGACGACGATCTCTCGTGCACCACGAACGCCGACTGTGACTCCGACGGCCAGTGCGTAGGCGGTTCCTGCGTCGATAACGACGTCGTGTGCACCACCAACGCGGACTGCGAGTCCGGCGATCAGTGTCTGAACGGCGTATGCTCCGACGACGACGCCTGCAGCACCAATGCCGACTGCGACTGCGACGAGATCTGCATGAACGGCGAGTGCGAGAACGAGGACGTCTGCAGCACGAATGCCGACTGTCACATCGACGAGCAGTGCCACAACGCGCTGTGCGTCGACGACGACGACATCTGCAGCACCAACGCCGACTGCGACAGCGACGAGAAGTGCCATCTCGGCGCCTGCGTCGACGACGACGATCTCTGCACGACCAACGCCGACTGTGACAGCGACGAGCAATGCCACAACCAGCTGTGCGTCGATGACGACGACATCTGCAGCACGAACACGGACTGCGACAGCGGAGAGCAGTGCTTCGAAGGTGCTTGCGTGGATGACGACATTGACCTCTGCTCCAGCGATGCCGACTGCGACAGCGGCGAGCTGTGCGAGAACAATGCTTGCGTCGACGACGGCACCTGCTCGACGAACGCCGACTGCGACTCAGGCGAAACCTGCAGTGGCGGCCAGTGCGCCGACAACGACGTCTGTTCGACGAATGCCGACTGCGACAGCGACGAACAGTGCGAGAACGGCGAGTGCGAGGACGAAGGCAATTGCGCGTGCGACGTGGACGACGACGGAAGAGTCGGCGCCAGCGATGCGCTGAGTGTCCTGCATACGGCCGTCGGACTCGGAAACGGGCTGCATTGCGGCCTGCAGTGCATGGCTCCGTAGTGGTCTGATACCCGGGGACGGCGCGAATCGTGCCGTCCCCGCATTCCGGCGAAGAATTCCGCCTGCGACGCATGGGACTTCCCGCCGCAGGCAAAACGGCCCGCGCTCCAGTCGGAGGCGGGCCGTTTTCGGTTTCGGGCTGCAGATCGGCACGCGCGGCGGCGGTGCATTCGAAACGTCAGAGCGCCGAGCTCCGGCGCGGGGAAGTACCTCAGGACCCGATCTGCCTCGCCAGCAGCACGTGCTCGGGTGTCTGCCCTGTTCCGTCACGTCCGTAGGCGAGATACAGCCCGACATCACCGACGCGCGCGACCATCGAGCCTTCCACAAGCCTTCGGTAGCTGCCGGCGATCGGTGACGTGCTTCGGATGATCGTGAAGCTGTCGCCCGCGGTCGGGGTGAATCCGTAAAGGAATTCCACTTTCAACTTTCCACCGACTGTCACGGAGTCGCCCGTCAACGTCGCGTATGTTCCGGCGCCGAGTGCAAAGCTCTGGGCATTGCACAGAGCATCGCCGTCAATGCCATGGTCACGAAGGTTTTCATTCGATCTCCTCGGCATTCAGCCCCGTTTCGACAGCCGGGGAGTGCGCCATTTTCATGTGCGGAAAAAAGAGCGGTCGATGAATCGCAGCAGGTGTGGCCGTCGCGCGTTTGATCATGGCACGACCTCGGTCCCAAGCCGGCGGCCAGTCTTTTGCCACGACTCGCCACAGTTCGGACGGTCTGTTAGTCAGGCGCATGGGAATTTCGGTTTCTCCTGCACTGATCCCATCACTCGACCTGCTGACGGCGGCTGCGCCTGAGCGGATGCCCACCGCGCGCGCCTGATGGATGTGATCTGGACTACGCCATGACGTGCGCGCAGTGCGGCCACGAGCCTCCGGCAGGATCGGCTTTCTGCAATGACTGTGGAGCAAGGCTTGCGATCGCATGCCCTGGCTGCGGCGTCACGCCGCCGCCCGGCTCGCGCTTCTGCAACGAGTGCGGAACGCCGATCGGCGGTCCGCCCAAGCAGGCGGCTCCGCCGATCATCAGCGCCGGCCATGCAGCGGTCCCGACGCCGCAGTCGGACGCGCGCAAGATCGTCACGATTCTGTTCGCGGATCTCGCTGGTTCGACCGCGCTGCACGAGCGCCTCGATCCCGAGTCGGTGCGCTCATTCATGGAGAGTTACTACAGCGCGATGCGCGCGGCGATCGATGCGCACGGCGGCACGCTCGTCAAGCTTCTCGGCGACGGCGTGATGGCGGCGTTCGGCGTGCCGCACGTCGCCGAAGACGATGCGATTCGCGCAGTGCACGCGGGGATCGAGATGCAGCAGGCCTTCCGGCAGCTCGCGCGCGAGCACGCCGACATCGACCTGCGCGTCGCCATCAATACCGGCGAAGTCGTCGTCAGCGGCGACAATACCGATGTGCTCGGCGATCCCGTCAACGTTGCGGCCCGCCTCCAGCAGGAAGCGCAGGCAGGAGACGTCGTCGTCGGCGAGACGACGCGCCGCCTGGTTGCCGCGCATGTGACGCTGGAGCCGCTCGGCAGCTTCACGCTCCGGGGCCGGGCGGAACAGGTCAAGGCCTGGCGCGTGGTCTCGCTCGAACGGCCGAGCGGTGTCGCAACCGCCGCATTCGTCGGACGCAGCAAGGAGATGGGCAGGATCACCGCGATCTTCGACGCAGCGGTGGCGCAGCCCGCCGCCCGGCTGGCTGTGCTGCTGGGCTCGCCGGGTCTTGGAAAGTCGCGACTGATCGCCGAAATCACGAGCTCGCTCGGCGACAATGCGACTACGGTCGTCGCTCAGTGCGATGCGGCCGGCGGAAAGACATTCGCTCCAATCGCCGGCGCACTGCGCGAGCTCCTCGGCGCGCGCATGGTCGAGTCGAACGAATCGATGGACGACGGCGTTGCACTGCGCAGCGCGGTCGAGGCGGCGATCCCGGCGAGCGATGCCGAGCGGTCGCGAATAGCCTCGGGCATCGCAGCGCTCCTCGCCGGTTCTCCGGCGTCGCCGGAGGAGACGTTTTTCGTCATTCGTCGTTTCCTGACCGGGCTTGCGAGCAGCAGGCCGGTCGTGCTCGTGATCGACGACCTGCACTGGGCCGAGCCGCTGCTTCTCGATCTGGTCGAGCATCTCGTGCAGTGGGGAAGCGGCGTGCCGTTGCTGGTGCTCGTCGGCGCACGGCCCGAGCTGCGTGACCTGCGCTCGTCGCTGGTCACACGCGGCGGCCTCGTCTCCGACGTCATCACGCTTGGCGGTCTCGATGCGGGTGCGGCGATGCGGCTTGCGGCGAGCGTGATCGGCGCGAGCGACCTTCCGGCGACCGTGGTTGCCAAGGTGCTTTCCACGACCGAAGGCAATCCGCTGTTCGTCGGCGAGCTCGTGCGCATGCTCGTGGACGAAGGTGCGATCGAGCGCCAGGGCGACCGCTGGGTCGTCGGCGCCAACCTCGCCGCGCTCGAGATGCCGCCGACGATTCACGCACTGCTCGCGGCGCGTATCGAACGGCTGCGTCCGGAAGAGCGCACGGTGCTCGAGCACGCTTCCGTCGTCGGCAGGCACTTCTCGCGAAGCGCGGTCTGCGCGCTTCTGGGATCGACCGGCAGCGACCTCGACGCGCGGCTGGAGGCGCTGCGCCGCACCGAGCTGATCGAGCCCGACACCGGCTGGTTCCTCGGCGAGCCGGTGCTGCGCTTCCATCACGTGCTGATCCGCGATGCGGCCTATCGGCGGCTGCTCAAGGGCAAACGCGCGGAGCTGCACGCCGAGCTTGCCGAGTGGATCGAAGCGAAGGTCGCCGACACGCCCGAGCACGATGAAACCGTCGGGCGTCATCTCGAACAGGCGCACCGGCTTCTGTGCGAGCTCGGCCAGCGCGATCAGAAAACCACGGTGCTCGGCGAGCGCGCGGCGAGTCGGCTCGCGGCCGCCGGACGGCGCGCGCTCGGCGGCGACGACGTGCCGCTGGCTGCGAGTCTGCTCGGAAGAGCCATTGCGTGTCTCGACGCGTGCGACACGGCGCGCGCTGAGCTTGCGCTCGACTGGTGCGAGTCTCTGCTCAGCGCCGGAGACGTCGGCCAGGCAAAGACTGCCATCGAAGAGCTCAGCCGATTTACCAGACCAGCGGCCTCGGGCCTGACGACGACAGCCGACGAAACGAACGTGACCAGGCGGCTTTCGGCCTGGCATGTCTGCTTTGCCGGGCAGCTGACGGTGCTGACCTCGCCGCAAGGGCTACAGGATGCGGCGCGCTCCGTTTCCGCCGCTGCACAACAGCTGGCTGCGCTCGGCGACTCGGCCGGCGAGGCCAAAGCGCATTTCGTGCACGCGCTCGCGCTCGCGCGGCTCGGCGAAGTCGGAAGCTGCGAGGCTGCGCTCGATCGCGCGCTGGCCGCAGCCCGCGGTGCCGGAGACCGGCGACGCGCGAATACCGTGCTTGCGATCGCACCGGTCGCGGCGCTGTGGGGACCGAGTCCCGTCACGCGCGCGAGCGGCCGCTGTCTCGACGTCGTGCGCGTTCTGCGCATCACGCAGGGTGCGCCGGCCGTAGAAGCGGTTGCGTTGTCGTGCCAGGGCGTGCTCGAGGCCCTGCGCGGCCGCACCGAAGCAGCGCGCCGGATGATCGCGTCCGCTCACAAGATGGTCGAAGAGCTCGGCATCACGCAGCGTGTGCTCGAGACCGACGTGTCCGCCGGGCTCGTCGAGCTTCTCGAAGGTGATGCGTCGGCCGCGGAGAGAAACCTGCGCGGTGCCTACGAAGGTTTGCGCGAGCTCGGACTCGGCATCGGCGCTGCACAGGCATCGGCGCTGCTCGCGCGCGCACTGCTCGCGCAAGGACGCGATGCCGAGGCCGAAGCGCTCTCGTACGAAAGCGAGCTGCTGGCAGGCGACGATCTCAAGGCTGCGATCGCATGGCGCGGCGTGCGCGCCGAGGCGCTCGCGCGTCGCGGCGAGCATGGCGCGGCGGTCGAGCTCGCAGGCACGGCGGTCGAGCTGGCGGCGGCAACCGACGCGCTGCTCGACCACGCCGATGCACGCCTTGCGCTTGCGGCAGCGCTGCGTGCCGCCGGTCGCCGCAGCGAAGCAGACGCGGAGGAGCGGCGTGCGCGGGAGCTCTGGGATGCCAAGGGTGCGACGCTGCTTTCGGAGCGCGCGCAGTCGGCGGTGGTCTCGGCCACGCCCGCGCCTGCAATCTCGGGCGCTCTCCAGCCGCCGACGAAGATGCGCAGTGCAATCACGGACGGCCGCCGGCTGCCACGCAATTTCGCCATTCAGAACCGGCACCGGCTCGCGACCGTGATTGCTTCCCGTGACGTACAGGCCATCGAGACGGTCTTCCGACAGGATGTCGAGATCATCGACCACCCGCACGGTCGCAGTTACGGCTACGCCAGCATGCACGAACGGATTCGGCTGATGATTGCGGAATCCGTGGACTCCAAGTGGTCGTACGAGTCGCTGACGCCGCTCGGGGAGTCGCTGGCTGTCTGTCGACTTTGCATTACGACCACGGGTTCGAGTGTCGACACCGCATCCATCGGCGCTACCGACGTGGCTTACGTCCAGGTCGTCGAGGCCGACAATATGGGCCGGGCGCGTAGGGTAGAGATCTTCGCAGAAGACAAGCTCGGCGAAGCGCTCGTGCGACTCTATGAGCGCTATGCCGGACAGCAGCCCGAAGGTCCTGCGCGCGCAAGTGCGGCGCAGGTCGCACGCTCCATCGCCGCTTACGATGGACGCTTCGATCCCGGCCGCGTCGAGAAGGAGTTGTCGACGAGCTTCCGCCTCATCGATCACCGTTCTCTTGCGACGTGGTCTTCGGACGGCCCCGAAGAGTTCGTGCGGCACTGGAGCCTGCAGCGTGACCTTGCGCCGGACGCTGCGCAGCGCTTCTACGACGTTCTCGCCTGTGCACCCCACGCAGTTCTCGTCCGCATTACCGCTTTCGGTACCGGTCGTGACAGCGGCGGGGCCTTCGAAAACCGGATCTGCGCCATCCTCACGTTCGCACCCGACGGCCGCAATGCGGGCGTAGAGCTTTTCGAAACCGAGTGCGAGGCCGAGGCGCTGGCTCGTTTCGGCGAGATCACGGCTGGCTCGCGGCCGCTCACGGCACCGCGCCGCGTGCGACCGAACGCTGCGACCGTCGCATCCGATCGAATGTCCGCAGCCGTCGAGCGGCGTGACGCTGAGGGCGTCGCGGCCGTCTGCCATCCTTCGTACGTGGAGATCGATCACCCGACCGGAGCGACCTACGGAAAGACGGAAGCCTGCGCGTCGATCGTTCGATTCCTGCGCTCGAGCGACGCGAGCTACCGCGTCGAGCCGCTCGCGACGCTCGGTTCCCTCATGCTCGGCCGCCGGCGCATTCACGCGAGAGGTACTCGCGGACAGCGCTTCGACGTCGGCGAATACGAGAACGAGACGATCCTGGTGGCCGAGGTCGGCGAGCAGGGGCTTGTCGTGCGTCACGAAGTATTCGCTCGCGATCGTCTCGGCCAGGCGATCACGCGCCTCTACGAGTTGTATGCGGAGCGAGAGCCGGACGGTGTCGCGCGTTCGCGCGCGCTGGCAATCGCACACAATGCAGTCTGGGACGGGCCGATCGATCTGGAGCGAATGGAAGCGAGCATCTCCCCATCAGGGAAGACCGTGGACCATCGCGTGCTCGGTACCTGGAGTGCGCAGAACCGTGAACAGCAGATGCAGCACTGGCGCCAGCAGGCGGAGCTGACGAGCCCCGGCTTCAGCGCCCGAATCGAGGATATCCTTGCTCTCGAGCTCGACGCGCTGCTCGTCCGCGTGACCTTCTCCGGCACGTCCCGGGAGAGCGGCGGCCTGTTCGAGAATCGAGTCTGCAATCTGTTTCAGTTCGCAGCCGACGGCCTCCTTGCGAGCACCGACTGCTTCGAAGCGGAGCAGGATGCCGAAGCGCTGGCTCGTTTCGACGAGATCATCCGGTCGCGCGGTGCATGCCCGGCGGGGCTGGACGTCTACGCGCCGGAGCAACTCGAGCAGGCGCGCGCCCGTTTCGAGGAACTGCGGGCTCGTGAGGCGACGCCGCGCGATCCGCTCGCAGCGCTGCGCAAAGGCAATGTGGCCTCGGCAATCATGGAGCGATGGCAGGAAACATTCGAGCATGCATTCGCGACCGGCGACTGGAGCCCGATGCGCGCGCTTTGCTCACCGACCATGGTCTTCGACGATCGCCGGCGCCTCGCGCTGGTGTCGGGCGGCAGCGAGATGCTGGTCGCTTCGGCGCGCGAACGCGTTGCGATCGGTGCGCATCCGGAATCGCGAGTCATCGGCACGGCTGGCGAGCGCGTGATCCTGCAGAACATGCTCTGGTCGGGCGGCCCGCCCGGCGGACGGTTCGAGATCGAGTACCTCGCCGTGCAGGAGGCGGACGAGGCGGGACAGCTGGCGGCGATTGTCCTGTTCGATATCGACGACGGTCGCCACGCCCAGCGTGAGGTATGGAAGCGCTGGGCGGCGATCGATCCGTCGCTCTGCTCCATGACGACGGTGCTCGGCAAAGTGGTCGATGCGTGGAACGACAAGGATTGCGAGCTGCTGCGCGAGGCGTACGCCGAAGACCTCGTCTTCGAAGACCACCGCCACAGTGGGCTCGGCCGCCTCGAAGGTTCCCAGGCGTACCTGGAGAGCGTGACCGCGCTCTGGACCCTCGCACCGGATTCACGCTTCGATGCGAAAAACTTCTGGCTCTGCGCGGACGCGAACGGAGGTGTTTTTTATTCGCGGCGCACCGGGAAGGTCCCTCGCGGCGGCGGCGAGTACGAGAGCGAGTTTTTCGTGCTCATGCTCGTGGACAGCGGCCGCATCCGTCGCTTCGAGTTCTTCGAGATCGTCGATTCGAATGCGGCGCTTGCTCGCTACGACGAGCTGCGGACCGCTGCGGATGTTGCGCGAAGCCTCCGGTAACGCTAACCGGGTTCCAGTCGTCCAGTCGAATCCCGTATGTAGCGGCAGAGGTGGCCATGAATCGTTCTGTTCTCGATCCGTTCGAAGATCTGTCGGATTGGGGAGTCGTCGCATCAGGCCTGGCCGAGCTGCGTCTGACGCACGAGCGGGATTCCGCCGGCCCGTGCATGCGCCTGGACTACGACTTCAAGGGCGGCGGCGGTTTCGTCGTGGCCCGTCGCGTCGTGTCGTTATCGCTGGCTCACACCTACGCGTTTCACTTCGACGTGCGCGGAGCGGCGCCGCGTAACAAGTTCGAGCTCAAGCTGGTTGATCCGAGCGGGAAGAATGTCTGGCGCTGGCAGCAGGATGCGTTCGACTTTGCGGCGGACTGGCAGCCGATGCGGATTGGCAGCAGCCAGTTCGAGTTCGCGTGGGGACCTGCCGGAGGCGGGTCTGCTGCGGAAGTCGCGGCGATCGAGTTCGCGATCACCGCCGGCCCTGGAGGCAAGGGCACCGTGTGGATCAGCCGGCTCGAAGTGGAGGACCTGAGCTTCCCGGCCGAGCCGACCGTCACGGCATCGACCGCTGTCTCCGGCCACGAAGCGGGCTTCGCCGTCGACGCGAACCCGGAATCCAGGTGGCGCAGCGTCGCCGGCGCCGCCGAGCAGTGGTTCCTCATCGACCTCGAGAACGAACACGAATACGGCGGGTTGATCATCGACTGGGATCCGGCCGCGCCGGCGCGCCGGTTTTCCGTGCAGACGTCGAACGACGCGGCGTCGTGGAAGCTGGCGTATGCCGCGCCTCGCGCCGGCACCAAGCGCAACTATGCGAGCCTGCCCTCCGGCAACTCGCGCTACATCCGCATCGAGCTCGAAGCGGCTGACGCGACGAAAGGTGTCGGAATCTCGAGCGTGCGGCTGCAGCCGTATGATTTCTCGCGCTCGATCAACGAGTTCTTCCACAACGTCGCGGCCGGCCAGCCGCGCGGACACTATCCGAAATACCTGCGCCGGGAGCAGACCTACTGGACGCCGGTTGGCATTTCCGACGGCGTTGCACGTGCGCTTCTCAACGAAGAAGGCATGGTCGAAGTCGACGAGGGGACGTTCTCGATCGAACCGTTCCTTACGACAGGCGGCAAACTGTTCACGTGGGCGGACGCCGCGCCTGTCCAGCAGCTCGAGGACGACTACCTTCCGATTCCGTCGTCGCTGTGGACATGCGGCGACGTCACGCTCCGGACCACGGCCTTTGCGACCGGGACATCAAAAGACGCGGTGCTCTACATCCGTTATCGCGTCGAGCATTCGGGGACGACATCGAAAGCGGTGCGGCTTTTCGCTGCGCTGCGTCCGTTCCAGGTGACGCCTCCGTGGCAGAGCTTTCGCAATCTCGGCGGCGTCAGCCCCGTGCGCGAGATCGTCCGCCGCCCCAACGGGATCTGGATCAATCGCAGCAGGGCGGTCGTTCCGCTTACGGAGCCGAGCCGCTACGGAGCGGCGACGTTCGACGAAGACATCACCGGCTGCATCGAAACCAGGACGATGCCGGACGCCGACGACATGCGCGACAACTTCGGCTACGGCTGGGCTGCGCTCTGCTACGAGCTCGACGTTGAGCCCGGCGTCGCGAGCGACGTCTATCTGGCCATCCCGTTCGGCGCCGCCGCCGACATTCACGACGCACCGCTGCTTCCGGCTGGAATCAGCGGCGCCGAGCAGTTCGAGCTCGCCGTTCACCAGTGGCGCGAGACGCTCGGAGAAGTCGAGATCCGCGTTCCGGCGGTACCTTCCGCAATCGACGCGCTCCGGACCGCGGCAGCACACATCCTCATCAATCGCGACGGGCCGGCGCTTCAGCCCGGACCGCGGCGTTACACACGCTCGTGGATCCGCGACGGCGCGATCATGGGCGCTGCGCTGTTGCGCGTCGGCTGCGACGACGCGATGCGCGAGTTCATCCGCTGGTATGCGCCCTTTCAGCGCGAAGACGGATTCGTCCCGTGCGTAATCGATCGCGACGGCGTCGACTGGCTCGTCGAGCATGACAGCCATGGCCAGCTCGTCTATGCGGTGATGGAGGAGTATCGCCTCACCGGCGACCGCGCGTTCCTCGCGGAGATGTGGCCGGTCGTCCACAAGGCCGTCGGCTGCATTGAGCGGCTGCGCGGCGAGAGATTGACGCCGGAGTATCAGACCGGCGACATGCGCGCGTGCTACGGCCTGTTGCCCGAGTCCGCGAGCCACGAAGGGTACCTTGCGCATCCCGTACACTCGTACTGGGACGACTTCTGGGGCGTTCGCGGGATCAAGGACGCCGCCGCAATGGCTGCGATCCTCGATCATCCGGCGGACGCGCAGCACCTGACCAGCCTGCACGCGGACTTTGCCAAGGACCTCTACGCATCGATTCGCACCACCATTTCCATGCGCAAGCTGGATTACATTCCGGGTTCCGTCGAGTGGGCCGACTTCGATCCGACGGCCACGTCCAACGCGCTCGGGATGCTCGACGAGTCGGCCAACCTGCCCGCCGACGTCGTCGATCAGATGTTCGAGAAGTTTTTCACCGGTTTCCGCAGCAAGCGCGCCGGCGCGATCGACTGGACGAACTACACTCCCTACGGAGTCCGCCTGATCGGCGCGCTGGTGCGAATCGGCAAGCGAGAGGGCGCTCTGGAGCTGTTCGAGTTTGCTCTTTCCCAGCGGCGTCCCGTGCCGTGGAACCAGTGGCCGGAAATTTCGTGGCGCGATCCCACGAGCCCGGGCCACCTCGGCGATCTTCCGCACAGCTGGATCGGCGCCGAGTACATGCTCTCGCTGCTCAGCATGTTCGCGTTCGAACGCGACGCCGACGAGTCGCTGGTGATTGGCGCCGGCCTCAGCTCCGCATGGCTGAGTGATGCCGGCGGAGTCGAGGTACGCGGCCTGCCGACGTGGTACGGAAAACTCAGCTACACGCTGCGACGCGAGAGCGCATCAGAGCTGCAGCTGCACATCGACGGCGACCTTGCCGTGCCTCGTGGCGGGATCGTCGCACGGCTGCCGTTCGACGCGGCGCCCACGGAAGTGCTCGTCAACGGCACGGCGACCCGCAGCTTCACGGCCGAAGAAGTCGTCATCCGTGAGCTGCCGGCCGACGTGATCATGCGCTAGAAGCGACTCGCGCAACGAATGGAACAACCGATGCGGCCTGACGGAGCAAGACGATGACATCCCCGGCGTTTCCAGCCCAGCTCGAAAGCCCGTCGGGGCTGCGCGTGCAGATCAACCGCAACGGCTCGGTGCGGCGACTCGATCACAACGACATCATTCTCAATCTGTTTCTCGGAACGGAGGTCGAGGGCGGGCCGGCCAATATCTGGCTACGGCGCCGCGGCGCGGCCATCGAGTCGACTCCGCTGCTCGGGCCGTCAGGTCCGGGAGTCGCGCGCGTCGATGCGGATGGCCTTCGTATCGAGGGCGAGTGGAAAGACGTGCGCTTCCGGATGCGGCTGGTCCTGCCGGAATCGACGCCCGCATGGCTGTGGCACGTGACGCTCCAGAATACCGGCGCCAGTCCCGTCAGCGTCGATCTCGTCTACGCGCAGGACATGGCGCTCGCGCACTACGGGACCGTGCGCATGAACGAATACTACGTCAGCCAGTACATCGACCACACGCCGCTCGAACATCCGCAGTGCGGCAGCGTGCTCGCCGTGCGCCAGAACCTGTCGATGGGTGGCCGTCATCCGTGGGCGATGGTCGGTTCGCTGAGTCGCGCAGTCAGCTTCGCGACCGACGCGCTGCAACTGCACGGCCTCGCCACGCGCGCCGGTGACGTCGCCGACGGGCTGCGTGCGGCAGCGCTGCCGGGAACACGGCAGCAGCACGAGCACTCGATGGCAGTGATCCAGGATGCCGAGGTGCGCCTCGCCGCGGGCGAGACCGTACAGCGCGGCTTCTTCGGATGGTTCGAGCCGGATCATGCGGACGCATCGTCGCCGACGGACCTCGCGTTCGTGGATCAGCTGCTGGCGCTGCCGGAGGCCGCGACGGCAGTTCCGGGCGATGCTGGTGCATCGGTCATATCAAATTTCGGGAGCCCGGCGCCGGACGACGCGCAGACATCGGCAACGCTGTTCAGTGCCTGCCCGCTCGTCGACGCGCTCGATCTCAGCGCAGGTGAGATCGCCGATGCGTTCGGCCAGCAGCTTCGGCACGTCGAACGCGACGACGGGAGTGTCCTGTCGTTCTTCACCGGGACCAATCGGCACGTCGTGCTGAAGGCGAAGGAGCGACAGGTCCTGCGCCCGCACGGTCATCTCATCCGCACCGGCGATCACGTGGTACCGGACGAGGCGTCGCTGACGTCGACGACGTGGATGGCGGGCGTATTCCACTCGCTGGTCACGCAGGGGCACGTCAGCATCAACCGGCTGCTGTCGACGTCGCGCAGCTATCTCGGGCTCGTGCGCTCCGGCGGCCAGCGCATCTTCGTCGAGCTGGACGACGGCTACCATCTGCTCGACGTGCCGTCGGCCTACGAGATGGCGCCGAACGGATGTCGCTGGCTCTACAAGTACCACGCGGGCGTGATCGAGGTTCGCAGCTGGGCGCCGGCCGATCGCCACGCGCTGCACCTGTCCGTCGACGTGCTCGCCGGACCGCCGCGGCGCTTCCTCATCGCACATCATGTCGCAATCAACGGCGACGATGGCGCCGAAGCGACTCCTGTCCAGCTCACACGCGACGAGGACGGCATCGTCATTCGACCAGTCGCCGACTGCGACGTCGGACGGCGCTTTCCCGACGGCAGCTTCCGCATCGGCATGCTGGCCGGTACGAGCATCGAGAAAGTCGGCGGCGACGAGCTCGTCTTCGTCGACGGACAGTCGCGCAATCAGCCTTTCGTTACCGTGCTTCTCGAAAGAACCGCGAGTGCGCATCTGCGGATCACGGGACACCTTCTTCCGATCGCCGCGCTTCCTGCTCCTGCGCAGACACCGGACTTCGCTCGCGACCAGGCCGCGGCCGAACAGTTCTGGCAGGGTCTGCTGGGTCCGTTCGCGCTGCGCGCAGCCAGCGACGCCGATGACGGCGACGGCGTCGCGCGCCTCGAGGAGATCCTTCCGTGGTTCGCGCACAACGCGATGATCCACTACCTCGCGCCGCGCGGACTGGAGCAGTATTCGGGAGGCGGGTGGGGAACCCGCGACGTCTGCCAGGGGCCGGTCGAGCTGATGCTGGCGCTCGGCCGTTGGGAGCCGCTGCGCGACCTGCTGCTGCGGGTTTTCCGCGCGCAGAACGCCGACGGCGACTGGCCGCAGTGGTTCATGTTCTTCGAGCGCGAGCGCGGCATCCGTCCGAACGACTCGCACGGCGACATCGTCTTCTGGCCGCTGCTGGCGCTCGCCGAGTATCTGCGCGCTACCGAAGACGTTTCGATTCTTGAAGCGGTTGCTCCGTTCTTTCATCCCGACGGCGACGACAAGGCGGAGCAGGCGACCGTCGAGGTTCATGTGCAACGCGCGTTGTCGGCGATTGCCGGGCGCATCATTCCCGCGACGGCGCTCGTGGCGTACGGCCACGGCGACTGGAACGACTCGCTGCAGCCGGTCGATGCCAGCATGTGCGAGAGGCTGTGCAGCGCGTGGACCGTCACTCTGCACTATCAGACGCTCACGGCGCTCGCGGCCGCGCTCCTGCGCATCGGTCGCGCCGCCGCTGCGGCGCCGCTCCACGAACAGGCCGGTCGCATCTACGACGAGTTCCAGCAGCGGCTGGTCGTCGGCGGCACGCTGACCGGCTACGCGTATTTCCATGAAGATGGACGCATCGACTACCTGCTGCACCCGGGCGACCCGAACACCGGCATCCACTTCAGCGTGCTCGCGATGATTCATGCCATCATCAACGACATGCTGACTCCTGATCAGGTGCGTGCGCACGTCGACCAGATCCGCACGCATCTGCTGGGGCTCGACGGTGCGCGCCTGTTCGACCGTCCGTTCGACTATCACGGCGGACCGCAGCGCTATTTCCAGCGCGCCGAGAGCAGCACGTACTTCGGCCGCGAGATCGGCATCATGTACATGCACGCCCATCTCCGATACGCGGAGGCGATGGCGCACTTCGGTGACGCCGATGCCCTCTTCCTCGCACTGCAGCAGGCCAACCCGTGCGGCATTCGCTCGGTGATCGCGCCGGCGCGGCTGCGCCAGGCGAACTGCTACTACTCGAGCTCGGACGCAATGTTCCCGGACCGCTACGCGGCCTTGGCCGACTACGCGAACGTGAAGACCGGCGAAGTCGATTTCGAGGGCGGCTGGCGCGTGTATTCGAGCGGCGCCGGCATCGCAGTGCGTCTCATCCACGAGTGTCTGCTCGGCGTTCGCCGGTCGGTCTCCACGCTCGTCGTCGATCCCGTGCTGCCGAAGGCACTCGACGGACTGAGCGCTGAAATCGAGCTTGCCGGAAAACCGGTGACGGTAGTCTACCGCGTCGCCGCGAAAGGCTGGGGCCCGACTGCTCTCACGCTCAACGGAAGCGCGTTGCCGTTCGATCGGCAAGCCAATCCGTATCGTCCCGGCGGCGCCGCCGTGTCGATGGCGACGCTCAGCCCGCTACTCGCTGACGCGAACACGCTGGAAGTGCAGTTGCAGTAGAAAATCGGGGACAGACACTGATTTCCCGAAATCGGGGACAGACACCGATTTTCCGAAATCAGTGTCTGTCCCCGATTTCGAGCGCCGCCACGCCGGCGTCGTTCGCTGTGAGCGTCCAGCGCGTCGCGAGGTACTGCGCGGCGGCCGGCCGCCGCGTCATCGCGACCACGGTGGCGCCAGGCAGACGCGTCGCCAGCAGCTCGTAGACGCGTTTTTCCACGGTTTCGTCCAGCGCCGCGGTCGCGTCGTCCATGAAGATCCAGTCGGGCTCGTGCAGAACCGCGCGGGCGATGCCGAGGCGTTGCTGCTCGTCTCCGGAGAGCTGATTGTCCCAGTCCACTTCGCTGTCGAGCTGGACGGCGAGGCGCTCGAGCCCGAGCGCTTCGAGCGCATCGCGGATCGCAGCGTCTTCGAACGCCCCGGACTTCGACGGATAGCAGACGACATCACGAAGAGTCCCGATGGGCAGATACGGACGTTCGGGCAGGAAGAGCGTTCGCGCCTGCGCAGGCATTTCGATCGTGCCGCTGCCGAACGACCACAGGCCGGCGATTGCCCGGAACAGCGTCGTCTTGCCGACGCCGGCCGCAGCGATCACGGCCAGCTTCTGCCCGGGCTCGATCGTCGCGTCGGCGGACTCGAGCAGTACCCTGCCGTCCGGAAGAGTCAGGCGAACTCCGCGCAGGCGCAGCGCGCGGCCGTCAACCGGCTCCACGTGAATGCCATCGGTGCGGACGAGATCGGCATGCGCGGCATCGATCACGTCGGCGAACGACGACAGTCGCTCGATGCTCGCGCGCCACTGCGCGATCTCCTGGTATGCGTAGACGAACCAGGCGAGCGCTCCGGCAACCTGGATGTACGCGACGCGCGTCTGCGCGACCGAGCCGAGCGTCATCCATCCTGAGAAGTACGCCGGCGCTGCAATCAGCAGCGGCACCACCGCGTTGACCTGGCTGATCGTCGTCGTAAGCACCGTCAGCCGCCGTTGCGCGGCGATCAGCTGCCACCAGTTCTCGACCACGTGCTGAAAGCGTCCGAGCGCGCGACGCTGTTCGGACACGGCGCCGCGCGCCAGCGCCACCGCTTCCAGGTTGTCGCGGAAGCGTACCAGGCCATAGCGAAAATCCGCCTCGACGCGCTGGCGATGGAAGTTGATCGGCACCAGTGGCCGCCCGACAAAATGCGTGAGGCTCATCGCAACGAACGCGTAGACGATGGCCACCCACAGCATCAGGCCGGGGATGTGGATCGGCTTGCCGAACCACTGAAGCGGCCAGTCGGCCGACAGGCTCCACAGCAGGCCGCCGAAAGAGAAGAGGGTTGCGAGCGCTGCAAGCAGCGACAGCGCGAGCCCGAGCGCGCTCGCCACGAAGATGCGGATGTCCTCGGCGATTCGCTGGTCGGGGTTATCCGCTTCACCGCGGTGAAGCTCCCTCTGGGTGTACGCCTGCGGGCCGATCCAGCGCTCGACATAGTGCGCGGTCAGCGAACGGCGCCAGTGCATCTCGAGCCATTGCCGGACGTAGATCCGGAAGGCCGACACCAGCACGAACACCAGCACGATGGCGAGAAAGCCGCCGATGGCTCCGAAGAACGCGGCCATCTGCTTGTCCTGTACGGCGTCGAAGACCCGCTTCTGGGCTGCCGCAATCAGCACGCTGCCGTAGACCGCGCCGAATTCGAGGGAGATGCAGGTTGCCAGTAGCGCGCCGCCGCTTCTGCCGGCGGGCGACGTCCAGTAGATGCGGATCAGCCGCCACAGGTTGTTGGCGAAGCGCCGGCCGAAGACCGCCTGATCGCTGGAAGCTGCCATTCGCGCCGTCACTCCCCGCACGATGGCGATATCGGTGCGACCGCTCTGTTCGTCATTGTCTCCAAGCTGCCGATTTCTATCGGACGGCCCGCGCGAACGACACCGGCGCAGTGCGGTTTACCGCAGTGCCCGATGCAGACTCGTGCCGGGTTCCGGCTCGTGTATAGGTACGCCGTTCATTGCGAAGGTCGGATCATCGACGTCAGGAAACTCGCGCAGCAATGGAGAGAGCCATGGAAAAACCTCTGAACGCCCGGGAACTCGAACTGATCAACGCGTACTGGCGTGCCTGCAACTACCTCGCCGTGGGGATGATCTACCTGAAGGACAACCCGCTGCTCCGCAGGCCGCTCGAAGCCGAGAACGTCAAGCACCGCCTGCTCGGTCATTGGGGTGCAAGTCCCGCGTTGTCGTTCACCTGGGTGCACTGCAACCGGCTGATCGTACGCGACGACCTCGACATGATCTTCGTGGCCGGTCCCGGGCACGGCGCGCCCGGCGTGCTCGGCCCCGCCTATCTCGAGGGCACGTATTCGGAGATCTATCCGGACAAGAGCGAGGACGAGGAAGGCATGCGCCGCTTCTTCCACCAGTTCTCGTTCCCCGGCCACATCGGCAGCCACGTCACTCCGGAGACTCCGGGTTCGATCCACGAGGGCGGCGAGCTCGGCTACAGCCTTTCGCATTCGTTCGGCATGGTGCTCGACAATCCCGATCTCATCGTTGCGTGCGTCGTCGGTGACGGCGAGGCCGAGACCGGACCGCTCGCCACGTCGTGGCATTCCAATAAGTTCATCAACCCGGCGCGCGACGGGGCCGTGCTGCCGATCCTCAATCTGAACGGTTACAAGATCGCGAATCCGACCATCCTCGCGCGCATCAGCCACGAGGAGCTCACCGCGCTGTTCGTCGGTTACGGATACAAGCCATACTTCGTCGAGGGCGACGATCCGGCCGAGATGCACCAGAAAATGGCGGCGACTCTCGACGAGGCCATCGGCGAGATCCGCGCGCACCAGAAAGCCGCACGCGAATCGAAAGAGCCGCAGCGTCCGCGCTGGCCGATGATCGTGCTGCGCTCGCCCAAGGGATGGACCGGACCGAAGGAAATCAAGGGCCACAAGGTGGAAGGCTCGTGGCGCTCCCATCAGGTGCCGTTCTCGGAAGTCCGCAGCAATCCGGACAACCTCAAGCTGCTTGACGACTGGCTGCGCAGCTACCGGCCCGAAGAGCTGTTCGACGCGAACGGCGCGCTGATCCCCGAGCTCAAAGCGCTCGCACCGAAGGGAACGCGTCGCATGAGCGCCAATCCGCACGCCAACGGCGGCGTGCTGCGCAGGGAGCTCAAGCTTCCCGACATTCGCGACTATGCGGTCGACGTCCCGGAGCGCGGCGCGGTCGAATACGAGAACACGCGTCCGCTCGGCGAATATCTGCGCGACGTGATGAAAATGAACATGTCGAGCTTCCGGCTGTTCGGGCCCGACGAAACCGCGTCCAATCGCCTGCAGGCGGTATACGCGGCGAGCCGCAAGACGTGGATGGCGGATTATCTTCCGGAAGACGCCGACGGCGGCGAGCTCGCGCGTGACGGTCGCGTGATGGAGATGCTGTCGGAGCACACGCTGCTCGGCTGGCTCGAGGGTTACCTGCTGACGGGTCGCCACGGCCTGTTCCACACCTACGAAGCCTTCGCGCACGTGATCGACTCGATGTTCAACCAGCATGCCAAGTGGCTCGACATTTCGAAGAACCACGTTGCATGGCGCGCGCCGGTGGCGTCGGAGAACATCCTGCTGTCCTCGACCGTGTGGCGCCAGGACCATAACGGATTCTCGCATCAGGATCCCGGCTTCATTGACCTCGTCACCAACAAGGGTCCGTCGGTTACGCGCATCTATCTGCCGCCGGACGCGAACACGCTGCTGGTCGTCGCCGATCACTGCCTGCGCAGCAGCGACTGCATCAACGTCATCGTCGCCGACAAGCAGAAGCACCTGCAGTTCATGACGATGGACGAGGCGATGGTCCACTGCGCCAAGGGTCTCGGCATCTGGAAGCGGGCCAGCACCGATGCGGATGCGGAGCCGGACGTGGTGCTGGCCAGCTGCGGCGACGTCGCAACCATGGAGGCGCTGGCCGCGGCCGCGATCCTTCGCGAGCGCGTGTCGGACCTCAAGCTGCGCTTCGTCAACGTGGTCGATCTGTTCAAGCTACAGCCACGATCCGAGCATCCGCACGGATCCACCGAGCGGGAGATCGGAGGGCTGTTCACGACCGACAAGCCCATCATCTTCAATTTCCACGGCTACCCGTGGCTGATCCACAAGCTGGCGTATCGCTTCGCCGGCCACGACAACCTGCACGTGCGCGGCTACAAGGAGAAGGGCAACATCAACACCCCGCTCGAGCTCGCGATGCTCAACGAGACATCACGCTTCCACCTGGTGATCGATGTGATCGAACGCGTGCCGAAGCTGCGAACCAGGGCCACCCATCTCAAGGAAGAGATGAAGAACGCGATCATCGACAATATGCGCTACGCGCACGAGAACGGCACCGATCGACCGGAGATCACCGGCTGGACGTGGCCGTACTGAAGAGGCGGCGAGTCCCGGCGACTCCGGCGTGAGCCGCAGCGCCGGGCAATTCGCCGGGTTCAGCTGCTGCCGGCGCTCTCGAACGTCCGGACCGAATACTTCGTACCCTCGAAAGCCTTGTCACAGGCTTCCTTCGTCAAAGTATGACCCGCCTTCACGGTGACGGTTGCGGTCTTGCTGTCCATGTCCACGTCGACCGACTCGACACCTTCGATCTTCGACAGAGCCGCGCGAACTCGCGCGGGACAGCCGGAGGGTCAAGTCATGCCGTCGACGTGGAGAAGATACTTCGCCTGTTTTGCCGTTGCCGCGGCCGGCGCCGCGTCGTCGGTAGCCGATACCGGCGAAGCCGCTGCAAGCGCGACAGCAACGAGCAGGGGAAGCAGAATCTGCCTTGGCCTGATCATGTAGCCATCGTTATCAGCCGTAGCAGCGATCGGAAAGTCACTGATGCGATTCACGGCGCAATCGAGGTGACAACGTCACGACAGGGACTAGGTTGGGTCGGCGATACGACGAGCGGGAAACAAAAAAACACCCCGCCCTCGTTCAAAGGAGGGCCAGATGGCCACCAGATCCACCAGGAAAAAAGTCGCGACGAAGAAAACCATGGCGATGGCGAGGGCCGGTTCCGCCATGTCGCGGGAAGCAAAAGACGCGTATGGCGAGATCGCCTCGGGCGTCAAGCATCTCGAGAAATCGATCGCCGAGATTCAGCGCGGGCTCGTCCGGGCCGAGAAGAAGATCGAGCGGGATGCGCGCGCCAAGGTTCGCGAGCTGCGCAAGGATGCCCGCGCCCAGCTCGGGACGCTCAAATCCACGCAGCGCGAAGCAGGGCGTGTGCTGAAACGCCTGACCGCGGGCGCCGATGAGTCGTGGCGGGATATCAAGAAAGGTGCCGATTCCATCATCGCGGATGCCCGCAAGACGGCCGACGTCGTCATCCGGCGCTTCCGCAAGGCCATCGGCGCCTGAATCCGGAGTTCCGGACTGCCCGGCCGCACTCTTCCTTGAGAGTGCGGCCGCACTCCAGCGATAGCCGGCCGCAGTCTTGCCGCAGCCGCCGGTCTACTGCGCGGCCGCGACAATCATCGTCGAAATCTGCTCCGGCGTCAGGATCTCGGTGTTGAGCACCATGTCGTAAAGCGTCGGGATCTCGGCGTCGACGTCGTAGAACGAACGAAGGTACTCCCGCCGTCCCGCGTCGCCCGCGGCGACCGCTTCGGCAGCTTCTTCCGCCGAAAGGCTGCGTTCGTTCCCGATGCGGCTGCAGCGCGCTTCGTCGGGCGCCGTGACGAGCACCCGAAGCACGCCAGGTCGCCCGGCGAGCGCGAGCGATGCCGCGTGAGCAGCGATCACCGCCTTGCCGCCCTTTGCGACTTCTCCGACGGCGGCGCGAATCATGCTGCGAAGGTCGTCGCGGTCGGCATGCTGAGACGGACCGCTCGAGGCCGGCACGCCGATCCCCGCCGCGAGGGCGGTCAGACCAAGTTTTTCCTGTGCCGAGACGAGGCTGTCGAGAATCCGCTCGAGCAGCGACTGCTTGTGCTCTGCTGCCGCCACGATGTGCGGATCGACGCGGGCAAGCCGCGCCGCTTCGAGGATGATCTCCTCGTTCACGTAGCGATAGCCCAGCCGGTCGGCGACGTCATGGCCGATCTTCTCACCGCCGCAGCCGTCCGTGTGCGAGATGCAGATCACGGGAAATCCCATAGCTACCTCCATGCGATGCCATAGGTTGTGAGCGAGCGTGGTGCAAGGACACGGCCGTCGCGCGCGTGCCGCCCAGCCTTCAATGCTGGCCTGGCTGGCCTGGCTGGGCTGCGCGGTCCGGGGCGTTCTCATCGCTCGAGCGTGTCAGCGGAACGAACCGCACCGGCAAAACCTCCCGCGTCGTAGTCGAACCGTCCGCCTTTTTCTCGAGCACGGTGAGGTTCTGATCCGCGAGCGAGCCTCCGACCGGTACCACGAGCCTGCCGCCCGGCCGCAGCTGCGCGATGAGCGGCTCCGGAATGCGATCCGGCGCGGCCGTGACGACGATCGCATCGAATGGAGCGTGCTCCGGCCATCCCTTGTAACCATCGCCGATGCGGACCTCGACGTTCCGGTATCCGAGACGACCCAGCGTCTGCGCCGCCTGTCGTCCGAGCGGCTCGACGATTTCGATCGTGTAGACCTGTTTTGCGAGGCCGGCGAGCACTGCCGCCTGGTAGCCCGAGCCCGTGCCGATCTCGAGAACCACGTCGTCCTTGTCGACGGCTGCGAGCTCGGTCATGAGCGCGACGATGTACGGCTGCGAGATCGTCTGCCCGTGACCGATCGGCAGCGGCATGTCCTTGTACGAAGAAGCCCGCACGTTCTCCGGTACGAACTGCTCTCTCGGGATACGCGCCATCACGTCCTCGATCTGCCGGCTGATCGGATGTGGCCCGGCAGCGGAGTAGCGACGAATCGTCGCAATCATCTCGTTGCGGGCGACGTCCCGGGGATCCGGAGAAGTGCTCGTTGCTCCATCGTGGTTCGAGGTGCCAGGGGCATCGACCGCGATCGCGGCGATCGCGGGAAAAAACAGCACGACGAGTGCGGCTGACGATAGCGCGGACGCAGTGTGCAACCGTCGTTCTCGCGTCATCACGATCACCCCTTGGTTGCGTACGGCTTTACGCGCATTCGACCATCCACCGCGACGGCGCCCGCTCCGCGTGCGAGCACCTTTACGGGATTCAGATCAAGCTCGACGAGCTCCGGAACGGCTTCGACCAGCGCAGAGACCCGCAGCACCAGATGAACGAGCGCATCGCGATCGGCCGGCTCGGCTCCGCGGAATCCGTCGAACAGTGCACGCGACCTCAGGCGGTCGATCATCTCGCGTGCATCGAGGTCGCTGACCGGCGTCAGGTGAAACGACGCGTCCCCGAGCAGCTCGACCAGCACGCCGCCCATACCGACCACGAGCAGCGGCCCGAACACGGCATCGACCGTCACTCCGACCAGGCTCTCGACGCCGCCGATGACCTGCCGCTGAAGCAGCACGCGCTCGAGCCGATGGCCCGCAGCTTCCATGCGACGCGACAACGTCGCGATGGCTTCGGCGAGCGATTCGTCGCTCTCCACGCCAAGGATCACGCCGCCCACATCGCTCTTGTGAAGAACGGCCGGGCTGCTGACCTTGACGACGAGCGGATAACCGAGCCGGCCAGCCGCAGCCACCGCGTCGGCCGTGCGGACGTCGACCGATTCGGCAAACGGAATGCGTGCTGCCCGCAGCACGGTGGACAGATCTTCGTTGCCGAGCCATCGCGGCCCGTCGGCGCCTTCGACGACACGGTCGATGACCGCCCGGACGGCGTCGCGCTCGAACGCCGTCAGCGTTTCGAATTTTCCGCGGGGTTTCCGGCGCCACGCCCCGTAGCGCGCCGCAGCCGACAGCGCGATTGCTGCGTCCTCCGGAAACGCGAACGACGGGATGGCTCCGCGCGCTCCCTGCGACAACACCCGCGGCGCGCCGCGGGAAGACAGGAAGTTGGTGAGGATCGGTTTGTCGGCTGGAATGCGTTCGGCTCCGCGCGCGATCGCGTGTGCGATGTCATCGGTTTGTGACGCAACGACAGGAATGCAGATCACGACGACAGCATCGACCGAGGAATCGTTTCCCACCACTTCGATGGCGCGCATGTACTGCTCGGGCGTCGCGGCGGCCAGAAGGTCCACGGGATTGGAAAGCCCGGCCTGGGCGGGAAGGAACTCGCTCAGCTTCAGTCTGGTTTCCGGCGAAAGCTCCGGGAGCGTGAGCCCTCGCGCGTCGCATGCATCGGCCAGCAGGATGCCAGGCCCACCGGCATTGGTGACGACGCCGACGCGCGCGCCTTGCGGCACCGGCTGCGTGGCAAGCAGCGCCGTCACGTCGAACAGCTGCGCCATCGTATCGGTGCGAATGACGCCGCACTGTTCGAAAAGCGTCTCGACCGCGATGTCGAGGCTTGCCAGCGCTGCCGTATGGCTCGACGCCGCGCGACGTCCGGCCGCCGACCGGCCCGACTTCATGGCGACGATCGGTTTGATGCGGGCGACGTCCGGCGCAACCCGGGCGAACTTGCGCGGGTTCCCGAAGCTTTCCAGGTAAAGAAGTATGACGCGCGTGTTCGGATCATCGACCCAGTACGCGAGCATGTCGTTGCTCGAGATGTCGGCCTTGTTCCCCGCGGAGATGAACGTGGACAGCCCGATGCCGAGCTGCTCGGCCAGATCGAGAATGACAAGCCCGAGCGCACCGCTCTGCGAGAGCATCGCGACGCCGCCGCCCGGCGGCATCTTCGGCGCAAACGTCGCATTCATCGAGACGGCCGGCTCCGTGTTGAGCACGCCCATGCAGTTGGGGCCGACCATGCGCATTCCCGAGCCGCGCACCAGCGCGAGAAGCTCGCGTTCGCGGTCGCGTTCCATGCCGCCGCCGGTCTCGCCGAAGCCGGAGGAGATCACGACGACGCCGCGCACTCCGGCTCTCGCGCAATCGGCGACCACTTCGGCAACGGCAGCTGCGGGAGTCGCAATCACAGCCATCTCGATCGGTGCCCCGATGTCTGCCACGCTCCGGTATGCCTTGAGCCCTTCGATCTGGTCGGCGTGCGGATTGACCGGATAGATCGGACCGCGAAACCCGCCCTGGATCAGGTTCCGTACGAGCATCCCGCCGATGCTCTCCGGGTTGCGCGATGCTCCGATGACGGCGACGGACTTCGGCGCAAGGATCGGACGTACGCTCTCGGCGGCGGCACGTCTCTCGCGCTCGTGGCTTACTTCGATGTGGGCCGGCGTCTCCTCGGTCGGAAACGTCACATGGAATACTCCACTGGCGATCGATCGATGAACCTTGAAGCCGCTGTGCTCGAATACGTGGAGCATGTGATTGTTCTCGCCGAGCACGTCGGCGGCGAACTCGGTGATTCCATGGGTGCGGGCGATGCCGGCGAGGTGCTCGAGCAGCATCGATGCGATTCCGCGCCGCTGCTGGCCGTCGGAGACTGCGAACGCGACCTCGGCGCAGTCGCGTGCCTTGCCCTGACGAAAGTAGCGGCCGACGCCGATGATCTTCTCGCCGTCGCTCGTGCGGAGCGTGGCGACGAGCCCGACTCTGTCGACGCCGTCCATCTCCGTGAAATAGGCCAGCTCCTCCGGCGTGAGATCGCGCTTGGCTCCGAAGAAACGCGTGTACACCGACCGCGGCGAAAGCGTGTGGAAATGCGCGCGCAGCAGTTCCTTGTCGTCGGGGCGGATCGACCGTACGTGGATGGAACCACCATCGCGCAGCAGCGCGTCCATCGAATAGCTTCGGACGTCGTCAGGTAACGATTGGCTCATGAAGTTTCTACGATTGTTGCTACTGGCATGCAGAGGTTTCTACAAGACGGGAGTGACGCCGCAAGCCTGCAAAAATGCGCAAACCCGCCGCGTGGATTCGCGTGCATGAGGACAAGCGGCTTGAAGACCGGTAGTGCGTGACTCTTGCTCGCTTTCGGGCGATTCTGGCTCTCGGCTGATCGGATCGGTTGGGGTTCACCCACGCGGAGGTTCGCCATGAGCACCGACGAACGCGCTCGCATGGTCGAAAATCACCTCGCCCGTCGCGGTATCGGCAACCCGCGGATTCTCGAAGCGTTCCGGCGGGTTCCGCGTGAGCAATTCCTGCCGCCGGAGCTTGCGGAGTTCGCATATCGCGACGCGCCCCTGCCGATCGCAGAGGGGCAGACGATCTCGCAGCCGTATGTCGTCGCCATGACCGTCGATGCGCTCGATCTCAAGGGCGGAGAACGCGTTCTCGAAATCGGGACGGGGTCCGGATACGCGGCAGCGATTCTCAGTCAGGTTGCCAGCAAAGTCTTCACGGTCGAGCGCTACGAATCGCTCGCGAACGACGCACGCGAACGGCTCGCACGGCTCGGCTACGACAATGTGGAAGTGCTCCACGGCGACGGCACGCTCGGCTGGCCAGAGCACGCGCCGTACGATGCGATCGCTGTCGCTGCCGGCGGGCCTCGTCCTCCGGAAGCGCTTTTGTCTCAACTGAAAAGCGGCGGCCGGCTGGTGATTCCGGTCGGAGAGACCGAATCGCAGGTCCTGCTCACAATCACGAAACACGCTTCCGGCGAGTTGACGGAAGAGCGGCTTGCCGAGGTGCGATTCGTTCCTCTTATCGGAGAGCAGGGATGGGCCGACGACAAACGAGGCGACATCGAAATCGCCCGCGTTCGTTCGAGTACTGGTGACGCATCGCTCGTACGACTCGTCACCGAGACGGCCGAGCCGATCACCGATCTGAATTCATCGTGCGTCGAAGCGCTTGTCGAGCGGATCGGCGATGCGCGCCTCGTTCTGCTCGGTGAGGCGACACACGGAACCAGCGAGTTCTACCGGATGCGCGCCCGCATCACGATGGAGCTGATCGAAAAGCGCGGGTTCGATTTCGTGGCGGTCGAGGCCGACTGGCCCGATGCCGCACGCATCGATACTTACGTGCTCGGCGAGCCGCCGCGCTCCGGTCTCAAGTTCACTCCGTTCAGCAGGTTCCCTGCCTGGATGTGGCGCAACGAAGAGGTCGACGAGTTTGTCGGACGGCTCCGCGCGTACAATCTTTCCCGCACGGATCGCGCCGAGCGAGTCGGATTCCACGGCCTCGACCTCTACAGCATGTTCACGTCGATGGCTGCCGTTCTCGAATATCTCGGCGGCGTGGACCCTGCGGCGGCGAATGCGGCTCGCGCCAGATACGGCACGCTGACTCCGTGGCAGAAGGATCCTGCCGCATACGGAAAGGCCGTGCTGGTCGGTCGCTACGCGAGCTCGGAAGAAGCGGTCGTGCGGATCCTGCGTGATCTGCTGCAGCGGCGCATGGATTACGCGCTCAAGGACGGCGAGCGATTCTTCGACGCGGTGCAGAACGCGCGCGTCGTGGCCGACGCCGAGCGCTATTACCGGGCCATGTATTACGGATCGGCGACGTCGTGGAACCTGCGCGACTCGCACATGTTCGACACGCTGCAATCGCTTCTCGCCTTCTATGGCCCGCAATCGCGAGGAATCGTCTGGGAGCACAACTCGCACTTGGGTGATGCGCGCGCGACGGAAATGAGCGAGCGCGGCGAGCTCAACGTCGGCCAGCTCTGCCGCGAGAAGTTCGGCGACAAGGTCTATATCGTCGGTTTTGGAACCGACCACGGCACGGTGGCGGCCGCTTCGAACTGGGACGAACCGGTCGAGCGCATGACCGTGCGGCCGTCACACGAGGAAAGCTATGAACGGCTGTTCCATGATTCGGACGTGCCGGCCTTCCTCACGCATCTGCGCGAGCCGCGGCGCGCGGACCTCCGTGACGAGCTGATGCCGTCGCGACTCGAACGCGCGATCGGAGTGATCTATCGACCCGAAACCGAGCGCGGCAGCCATTACTTCTACGCGAGCCTTCCGCAGCAGTTCGACGAATACATCTGGTTCGACCGCACGACCGCCGTTTCGCCGTTGCCCGCGCCGGCTCGCGATGCGCACGGCCAGCTGCCGGAGACGTATCCGTTCGGGCTTTGACGCGCAGCTGTTGCTGACGTGACCACGCAGCCGCCGGCGTCCGACGCATCACGTGTGCGACGGAGTGAAGGTTCGCGAAGCGGCGTCTTCAAAAGAAAGCGGCGACCCGCCGGGGAGAGCGGGTCGCCGCGAGGGCTCGCGTCGTAGACGCAAGCATGCGGGACGGGCTTTGTCTCTGGGGGAAGAGACCCGCCCCGCGGGGAACTGCCTCGGCTGCCTAGGCGGCAACTCCGGACGACTCTTCGTATGCGAGGTCGTCGAGGCTGATCATCGATACACTGTCGAACTCGTCCGCACGCTCGTCGCCAAAGCCGAGGTCCGCGTCCTGATCGAGGTCGATATCGGTGTCGATCGACAGACGGTCGAGATCGCCTTCGGCAATCGGGCTCGGGAACGGGCTGCGGCCGGTGGTGCGGCTGATGGCTTCGCCGGTCATCGCGCGGCGGCGCATCTCGGCATCACGCCACGCGAAAAGCCGCGAGCGGAGGCAGAGGGCGTCGATGTTCAGGGTGTCGCAGATGACGAGGAAGGAGAACGGGTAGTCCCAGCTGTCTTCGCTCAGCCAGGTTTCGGCTTCGAGCAGGACCTTCTTGTATTTCCGGCGGGTGGCGCCGACGTTCTTATAGAAGGAACGGATCGCGTCCTTGAGGACGGCGTACATCAGAGCCCGTTCGGGGCCCATGCCGTCGTCGCCCTGGTGACGCATGTAGTACTGTTCCGGAAGCGTAAGGTCCGGCGTCAGGTATTCCATCAACGACGGGGTCAGCATGAAGTTGCCGCCGTACGGGTTTGGCTCGCGGCGCTGGGCCGTCGGCGTTGAGGTTTTCATGTTCATGGCGGTCGTTCCTTGGTTCATGGGTCACAATCCCCCTTTTTCGGTTGGGACCATGGTTAACAAGATCCGTGCCGGTTCTCTTCAGGGTGTAAGTAGTGCAGAAGTTGAGTCACCTCACATGGTTACGAGGCCACCGCGCATCGAGGCCACGGCCGATTTGCACCGGTAAATGACTGAAATTGCATAACAATGGGCGCTCCGGCAAAAGGGGGGTTGGCGATTGGATTGTTCGCTGATGCCTTGCGTCAGGTCGTTCCATCCCGCATGGGTCAGACATTGGCGATTCGTGCAAGAACGCTTGAGCGATCTCAGGCCTCGCATTTTTGCCAGATTCCTGGTGGCACCTCTGCACGCAGGAGTCGCGGGTGCCCTTAAGTTCAGCGCGTTTAGAACGGCAGGAGGCCAAGTTGACTCGGTTGTTGCGCCTGGCCTATAGAGCTTGGAACGCAAGTTCATTTTTCTGAGAGACGGGGGATCGGTGTCGGGGCAAACTCCAGAAGACGTACGGAAACTCAGCCGGAAGGAACGCGAGCAGCAGTTCCGCCTGAACCTGATTCTGGATGCCGCCGAAGAGGTCTTCGCCGAGACCTCCTTTGCTGGAGCCTCGGTGGAGGCGATCGCCCAGCGGGCCGAGATCTCCGTCGGTACCCTCTACAACCTGTTTCGGTCGAAGGAAGACGTCTACCGCGCGCTGGTTTCGCGCGCGCAGAATAACTTCTTCGACATCATCGAGGAGCGCGTCAACGAAGCGCGCGGCCCGCTCGAGAAAGTCCATACAGTCGTTGGCTACTATTTTGAGCACTTTCACCGTTACTCGCGCCAGTTCCGTCTGTACGTCTCGGCTACCAACGGCTTTCAGTGGGAGCTGCGCAACAAGCTCGCCGACGAAGCGCTCCAGCGCCAGGGAGAGTTCCACAAGCGCCTGACCGACATCTGCCAGCAGGGAATGGACGAAGGCGTCTTCAAGCGCGGCATCCCGGCCGATCTGCTGGCCACCAACATTCTTGCAATCCCGCATCCCATCCTGGCCCACTGGCTGTCCAACGAGGGCAGCGACCTTCTGACGCTGCTTCCGTTCTCGATCACCATCGTGAATCGAATCGTCGGGGCCGACGTCCACTGACGCGCCAACCGTCGCGGACAGTGCCCGACCAGCAGGCGTAACCCTGGTTGAGATCAGGGGCCGGTCAGGTATGTATGGGCGCTCTTCCGACGGAGAGGTGACCGAGAGGCCGAAGGTGCTCGATTGCTAATCGAGTGTGGGACCAAAAATTCCACCGAGGGTTCGAATCCCTCCCTCTCCGCCATTAAGATTCACGAACGGCCTTCGGCCCCCCGACCAATGCCCAGCAAGAGGATCACGGCTTGAAACAGCGAACCCTGGCTTTCTGCACCCTCGCCGGACTGATCCTCGTGGCGGGCTGCTCGGGCTCGCAGCCGGTGCCGTCCGGCGCCCGCGGACACGGAACGGACCTTGCGCCCGGCTACTTCACCGAGGCCACCGAGGGCGGCTATCGCTACGCGCACAACTGGGTCGACCGTCCGTGCTTCACGCTCGATCTTCCCGGACCGGACTGGGTTCTCCAGTCCGCAACCGCCGACTACGTTCTCTGGCACAAGGGCGACTACGCCCTGAAGGTTTATCTGACCGACAACCGCGCGATCGCGTTCGCTGTTGCCGGCATGTCGTCGGAAGACGCGCTGCGCGCGTTCATCGGGTACGAGCTCGATTTCATCAAGCCGAAGTTCGAGAAGCACACGTCGCCTGCTCCGAGCATGCGCACCAACGAAACCGGACTGTGGGCGCTGTGGCGATGGGAAGGCCGCGTCGGCCGCCGCGCAGGCGTCGGCAAACCGCAGCCTGCCGATCAGCGGCATCTGCTCGCGAGCCTGTGGCTCGATCCGTGGGTAATCAGCTTCGACTGGGCAACCGCGAAGCTCGACGCTCCCGACGTCGACAGCCCGGAGCTCGTGTATGCGGTGCGCTCGCTTCACTTCTATCCGCAGTGCTTCAAGCAGATGCGAAGCGGCGAGACGTGGACCACGCCCGAAGGCGGCGGCGCACATCTCGGAAACGAAAGGCCGCCGACCGTGATGCCCGCGCCGCAGAGCACCGGGCCGACCGAGGCGCATCCTTCCTTCTGATTGCGGGTTTTTGCGCCGGTATTCGTCGAGAAAACGTCGCGTTCGTGCGCTGCGCACGAAGTCACCGGAATCCCGCAAAGTTGCGCTGAAATATAAGCGTCGTTATAAGGCCGCTGCCTCGTCCTGAGGCCCTGCGCGCCCGTAGCTCAATGGATAGAGCACCAGACTACGGATCTGGGGGTTGCAAGTTCGACTCTTGCCGGGCGCACTTACTTGTCGCGTAGTTACATCACGTTCTCGGAAGCGTCGTTTTGGCGCAGGAACTGACGGGCAACTTCACGCGCACGGTCCATCCGGCGGCCATTGGGTCGTGTCCGGTGCCCGGAGCGAACCGTCGGCTTCGTCGCCGGTAGTTGACGTAATCGACCAGCGCGCAGATCACTGATGGAAACCGGCGTGCGGCGGCGCTGAACGACAATCCGCAGCGGAGGTCAGTGCTAGAGATTGCGCGCCTGACGTCCCCAGCAGACGACGGCTCCGTCCGTGCGCACGCCGCAACTGTAGTCGGCGCTCGTCGCCACGTTTACGAACGTGCCCGGAGGTGCGTACACCGCTCCCGCAAAGTCATCGCCCCAGCAATCCACCGAACCGTCCTGTCGCAGACCGCAAGCGGCAGAGTAGCGAGCTGCGAGCTGCGTGAACTTGCCGGAAGGGGCCCGAGTCGATCCGTAGTCCGATCGTCCCCAGCACGCGACGGTTCCGTCGCTTCGGATTCCGCACGAGTAGGCCGACGAACCGGTGACTTGCGTGAACGTCCCCGCCGGCGGCGATGCCTGCCCGAAGCTGTTGGCTCCCCAGCACTCGACGGAACCATCCGGCCGAATGCCGCACGAATGCGCCGACATTGCGGCCACTGACGTGAAAGTTCCTGCGGGCACCGGCAGCGGATCCCACGTGTCGTTCTCCCAGCATTCCACCGTGCCGTCCGTGCGTAGGCCGCAGTTGGACTCATTTCCTGCCGACACCATCGAGAACAGATCGCCGGAAGGCTCGTCCATTGGTGTCGAGTAAGAGTATGCCTGCCAGCAGACGATCGTCTGGTCCGCTCGCAGCGCGCACGAATGCCAGTCTCCCGTCGAAAGCTGCGTAAAAGGGCCCGATGGCGGCAGAGACATCGGAGCCACTCCGCTCCAACACTCGACCTCGCCGTCGGTGCCAAGCGCGCAGGAGAATTGCTGTTGGGAAGTGCCGACCTGAACGAAGTCGTGTCTTGGGATCGCGAGCCCGGTCTCGCCGCGAGGTCCCCAGCACTCGACGCCGCCGTCGGGACGAAGCCCGCATCCTCCATAGTAGCCGACCGAGAAATCCTGGAAGGGCCCGCCGGGCGCAGGATAAATGTCGGGACCCCAGCATTCGATGTCCATTGCCGGAGTCAGCCCACACGCCCGGGCCCCGTGAGATCGAATTGCGACGAACGTTTCGTCGGGCTCGGGTCCAATCGGGTCAGCGCCATCACTCCAACAAATGGCGGTTCCATCGGCGCGCCGCGCACACGCATAGCCGCCGACTGCGAGTTCGACGAAAGTTCCAGTGGGCGGCGTCACCGGGCCGTTTCGTCCACCCCAGCACGCAATCGTCTGGTCGGAACGAAGACCGCAGCTGAAAGACTGGCTGGCGCCGACTTGTGTGAACGTTCCCAACGCAGCGTTCCCTTGACCGTATTCGTTGTTACCCCAGCACTGGATGCTTCCATCCGTACGGACACCGCAGCTATTCAAGTACCCCACCGAGACCTGTACGAACGTGCCGGACGGTGCGGAGCTGAGATTTCTGGCACCCCAGCAATCGAGCGAGCCGTCAGGCCGGAGGCCACAAACGTTTGCGCCACCAACTGAGAGCTTCGAGAAAGTGCCGGGAGGTGGCGTAGATTCTGCGAACATGTTGGCGCCCCAGCATGCGACTGTACCGTCGCTTCGGATGCCGCATGTGTTGTCGTCAGTCGTGCCGATGTCGGTCAAGGTCGTCAGCGGAGAATCATTCGGCACCGCGCCGAGCATGCGGGCACCGTCGTAGGCAAGCAGGGCACCGTAGCGCTCAGCGGACGCCGACACGCAGCCCGAGTCTGAAAGGCCGGTGGCGCACGTCCCGAGAGCCGCGAAGTTTGCGGTATCGCATGCCGGGCTGACGTTGTCCCAGATCTTGCGCCTAGCCTTCATCAGCTTTGCGCGGGTGGATTTGGGAAGCTCGAGGCAGGCGTTCGGGGTCGCAGCCCGCTGTTGGCAGCGGCGATGAGCTTGGAGAACGGCCGAAACCATTTCCCTGGCCGTCGCATACATCGAAAGCGCGCAGTTCGCCTCCTGCTCGTTGAGCGGAACGCTCGCGCTGCCAAGCGCAGCATCGGCAAACGATCCGACGTGCGACGCAACGATGCATGACATGCATTCGCCCACTGACGTCCAGTCGGATACCGCGATACCGTCGCAAGGCGCGGGGCACGAGGTGTAATATGCGTCGAACGGAGCGACCGATTCGCACGCACCCGACAACCGGCTATCTGCGAATGCGTTTGTGAGCGACAAGTCCGTGCCGGTCGCTGCCGCGGCTTGGGCTGGATCGCTACAGTCCGTCCCCGAGGCGAGGTTCCCCTTCACACGCTGCTCGAGACAATCGGCGACCGTATCGACCAGCGAATCCGCATATCGCTCTGCGGCCTTGATGACGCTGTGGCGGCACGACTTTGCTTCCGGCTCCATTTGAGCAGAGCCGGCCGTAGCGACGAGCACGACTAGTCCCGAAGCCAGGACGATGAGAGGTTTTTTCAAGTGACGGATCCCCTTGCAGAAAGACGATGCCGCATCATGTTGCTCGACCGGCTGTGACGCTAGCGGAAATCGTCACGTTCCCCGCGCGTCGCAGGCACCCAGCAAAGCGAGAAACATCTTCGCGACAGGAGAACCGCCGAGGAGTTTTGTCGTTTTTGGCGCGTGAAACGCGGTTTTGAGTTCAGTCGGTTGTTGGCGGTCTGCGGCCCCTATCTTGCTGGCATTACTCGGGTTTTGAGCGAGCGGGCTGTTCCCCAGCGTGTCGTGAGGCGCGCCAAGCGTATCTCATTCTCGCGCACTCGTGTGCAAAAATTAGCGAGCAGACCCCGGCCCGGAACTCGTCCAGCGCCCTGTCGATTAGGACCGTCGTGCCGACAAGCGCATGCTCAGCGTGGAACCGCGATCACAACCGGCGGAGGATCGATCGCGTCGCCGTCGCTTGTCGAGGCATCCTCGATCGTCACGCCGAGATCGCCGTGGATTCCGAAATCGCTCTCGATTCGGCACAACACGAGATCGCGAGGTCCCGCAAACGGTGTCGTCGCGATCAGGCCGATATCGACGCTCACTCCCGCCAGGTCGTTCGCCGCCAGCAGGCCGTTCTCGAGCGGCGTGGAACAGTCGGGCGCGCCGAAGACGTTGCGCGCCACTCGATCGAACGCTCCGTCGTAGTCGACGCGAACCTGCAGCGCGCCCAGCGAGACAGGTGACTGCAGCCGTATCGCGAACCAGCTGTACGAAGGAACACACGCCGACTCGGCGAGGCCGACGGCGTTACGCAAGACGTCCAGCGCATCCGTGCTGGTGACGTTGCCATCGGAGTTGGCATCGCAATCGTCGATCGGGCAGATCGGCAACTTCTCCATCGCGAAATCCAGAACGCCGAGTGCCTGCGTTACGGTTCGCTGCAGCGGGTTCACGCATCCGTGGCCGAACGTACAGTCGCTCGTGCACGAATCGGTGTCATCGTCGTTTCCGTCGTCGCAATCCTCGACGCCCGTCTCGAGAATCCCGTCGCCGCAGCGTGCCTTGAGGCACACGGGCAGGCAGCCGTCCGTCCAGCGTGCGTTGTCGTCGTCGCACTCTTCGGCTCCGGTCTCAACGATGCCGTCGCCACAGCGCGCGAGATTGCACTTATTGGTGCACGCATCGTGTGTATTGCGATTGCCGTCGTCGCACCCCTCGTTGGCCTTCCACAGAACGCCGTCTCCGCATCGCGCGCGGCGGCATGTGCCGAGACAGGCATCGGCGTCGATGTCGTTCGCGTCGTCGCACTCTTCGTCGCTGTCGACGATGCCGTTGCCGCACGAAGGCGGCCGGCAATCGCTGTCGCACGCATCGCCGTCGATCGTGTTGCCATCGTCGCAGTCTTCGCCGTCGTCGATACGACCGTTGCCACAATTCTCGTTCCAGCGCGTGAACAGCAACTCGTCGTAGTCGCCCCATCCGGTGCTGTCATAGCTGCCGGTTTCCGGATGGGTTTTTCGCACCCACAGCACGCCCCAGACACCAGGCGCCGCGACCGCAATTCGCGGACGAATGTCCAGGATGTTCTCACCGGCCGAATCCGGGCGCATGCGGCGTGCTGGCGACCAGTGCGAGCCGTCGGATGATTCGGAAACGACGACGTCGGCATCCAGCCCCCACGCTCCGCCGCGATCGAAATGCGTGACCCACGCGGCGGCCCAATACCCGTTGGCATCGACGGCAATGCTCGGTTCGCCGTCCGCGTCTTCGTCGTATCCGGCGTAGTCCGCGAGCGGCGCCGGCCGGCTCCACGTCTGGCCGCCATCCTTGCTGCGGCAAAAGGCGATGTCGGCATCGGCGCCGAAAAGACCGGTCGCCTGCCATACGACGACCGCGACTCCGTCGGGAGTCATTGCCGCGTGCACGTCTTTGACGGCGCCATAACTCACCCCGCGGTCGGAATGAAGACGATGGGGCGTTGCCCATGTGCGACCGCCGTCCGGCGAGGTTGCAAGTCGAAGATCGCCGCCCTGCGTCCATACGACGAAACTTTTGCCGTCGGCTGCGGCCGCTGCGCTGCCGCTCACGGCGTAGCCCGCGGGTCCGGCCTCGATGGAAGCGATTTTCTGCCAGCTCGCCGCATCGTCCTGCGATCGATACACCACAAAAGCGCTGTCGGTCGTGTCACCGCCATTGGAGTTCGTCGTTCGAAGGAGCGGAACGATCCATGTCTTTGGGCTCGGACTCACGACCGAGAAGATGACATGCCCGTGATAGTCACTGTCGGTCGCGGGCGGCGCGTCGAGGATGCGCGGTGCTTCCCAGCTGCGTGCATCGTTGGTCGAGCGCGACATCCACAGCGCATCGTCCCCGGTAGGAGATGACGCCCAGCCATTCCAGACCTGCAGCCAAGACCCGGCTCCGTCGGCGGCAGCAAGCGTATCCCACCAACCCCACAAATCTTCGGAGTCGCGAACGGGCTCCTCGCTCCAGGAACGGCCGTTGTTCGAGGAGTGGGCAACTCCGTCCAGAGGAAAATTGCCGTGTCCCGCAATGATGTCGCTGCGTCGCCATGTCGTCAGCCAGACGGATCTGTGATCGGTGGCGAGATCGTGCCGCCCGCCTTGTTCGATCCACGTCTTGTCGTCCCGGCGATCGAGGACGATGGGCTCGCCGAACTCGATCTCGTCGTCCATCGGGAGAGTCGTCGTCGGAGTGCTGCTCGGCACGTCGAGCGGGACGCGGGAAACCTCGCGCCCCACGCGTCCACCTTGTTCATCGCTGTGCCAGCTGACGAGGAAGCTTCCGGAGAGCGGCTGGACATCGATGCGCCATTTCTGTCCGAACGGATAGACATCGATCCGTGTGAGGTCGGTGACGCCGTCCGGCGAAACCATCGAGGCCCATACGCCGCGGTTCTCCCATGCGATGACGGCGGTGTCTCCGTGCGCTCCGATGACGGGCCAGCCGTAGCTCGTCCCGGGGATGCTCCGGTACGTGTTCGCCACCACGCTGCTGGTGCTCGCGTCGAATCGTAGAACGCCGGCGACGTCTCCCTCGGCCACCACGAGCCACGTCTCGCGATCGCCGCCACGGGCGCCCTCGACGATCGTATTGGTCAGGCTCTCCGGACAGTGAAGTGTCGCTTCCTCGCCGAGCGCACGCCCGTACTGGTCGAAGGAGCGGGCCATGGCGCAACCGCTTTCGGACTGGAGCCACGTCGCCACGAAGTTGCCGTGACTCGCGCACGTCACCGAGATGGCATTTCCGTAGTAGAACGCGGCCGCGCTCTGGTTGGCGACAAACGGCACACCGACGGCGTCACCGGATGGATCGCGCATCGAGACGAGAACGTCGCCTATGGCATCGGCATAGCTCGTGCTCGACGTGACTCCATCCTGCGACGTCGTCGTCCGCGACTCCGACCGGTTCTCCGAGGGAAGGCCTGACTCATGTGCCTCCATCGCAATCGTCGGCAGCCGCTGGGCGGTCGACGCATTTGGCAGGACGGCCGCCGAGACAGATGACGATAGGTCGGCCGCTTGTCCGTCTCGTACGGTCGAGGCCGAGATCGTGATCCCGCTGCAGACGGTTACTTCATGGCGGGGCAACAGATCGACCGCCGCTGCGGACCGTCGCTCGGGTCCATCCACGATGGTCGGATCGGAGTGCGCCGGGACGGGTAGAGCGCAGACGCAGACTGCGGCGATCATCGTCGATTGACGGAAACTCCGGGTCAGAGCGGACAAGGGTCGCATTTCGACCGACTACCATGCAATCCAGGCCTATGTCGATGCGGTTCGCCCCCGGAATTTCCCGCGACTCTTCCCGGACCGCAGGACCACCGGTTTACGGGTGAACGCCCTCGCAGTGACAATAAAGTCGGCTCACCTCGAGGACGGCGATAGAGTAGGATCCTGCGGCATCGCCCAACGACTCATCGCCATGGTCGTTGAATGGCGGCAGAGCCACGACGACAAGGATTCGGCTGCCATGTCATTCCTGCCGGTTCAAGGAGCTTGTCATGAACTTCGCCACGGCGATTCTCGTTCTTTTTCTGATCGTCGGCACTGCCCTCGCCGACGAAAACTTCGATTGCGACCGCAGCGGGGATCACAAGGTCACGACCGTCGATGCGCTAAGCGCGCTTCAGGACTCGGTCGACACGTGCAGGAAAGACATGCACTGCGACGCCAACCGTGATGACGAGGAAACTGCGGCCGACGCGCTTCTTCTGCTTCGCTTCGCCGTGGGCCTGCCCGCCGAGCTTGCGTGCGGCTGCACCTACGTCGACCAGTGCTTCGGCGACGACGAGGACTGCGTCGACAGCGGGTTCCCCGACAGTTACCGCTGCACGGGTTCTCTGTGTGTGGAATGCATCGAGAACACCGACTGCGAAGACGGACAGATCTGCGACACGTGCCACTACGTCTGCGTCGCCGAACCGTAGCCGCCAGGTTGTCGGAAATGGGCCGGTGACCGTAAGGTCATGCCGGTCATTCCAATATCGCAGATCGCACAAAACGATCATCACAGCATAAGCCCCGCTGTCACGCCTCGATCACTGATGTGATGCACTTCTTGCGCCGCGTAATTTGAACGCGGCCCGCAATCATGGCGAATATCGTTGCGGTCAGTGGAAGAGGGGCGGTCAGCCTGCGCGCAGCTGCAGGCTTCAGGAACCGGGGGCGCTTCGACAGTCGGCGCATCCCGGCAAACAGCAAGGAGAGATCCATCATGAGACGTAATCTTGTATTGCTCGTCGGCGCCGTTGCGCTGATCGGAAGCGCAACCCGTGCACGTGCCGGCGCATACGGCGAAACCGAACAGGTCGAGGAATCGCCGCGGGCGGCGTCGGCAGCCGCCATGCACTACGAAGAGGAGAACGACTACGCGCGAGTCGGTCCGTACCTCGGCGTCGGCGGCAACTACGCGATCCAGAACTTCGACAATCACGGCCCGGGAAACGTGGGCAACAGCAGCGGCTTTCATGTGCGCGCCGGCTACCGCGTTCATCCGAACGTCGCGATCGAAGCGCTGTACGACCATTTCCTCGAGTTCGACAACGACGGCCAAGCCCGACGTCTCGGCAACACGCACACGACTGATCACTACGACGGCTGGCAGGCTACGCTCAACGTCAAGGGGTACATCCTGACGGGACGCTGGCAGCCGTACGTTCTCGCTGGTGTCGGTTACATCGATATCAACGGCCACAACGTGGTCGACAGGAGCGGACCCGGGAACGATCTCGTGACGCGCTTCGGCCTCGGCATGGATGCCTGCATCACCGAGCACATCGCGATGGGACCGGAGGTGGCCTATGTGCTGCCGTTCGGCGACGCGAACAACATGGATCTGATCACCGTCGCGCTCGGTCTTCGCTACAAGTTCTGATTCGAATGCCGGTGCCGGCAGAGAGCGATCTCCGGCACCGGCATGACTTCTTTTTCCGAGCGCCGTTCATCGCGCAATTCGAACTGGCTCCATCTCTGCTCGCGTGCCAGAACCGGAAGCTCATGAGAAAAACCGAAAGCCCCCGTGCCCACGCGCTCGCCGCCGACGACATGCTGATGGCGGTGGAGATTTTCCAGGAGACGCTTCGCGGGATGGAGTTTCTCCAGAGCGTCGAGCCGGCCGTGACAATGTTCGGCTCGGCGCGCATCCCGCCCCGGCACAAGTACTATCGCCTCGCACGCGACACCGGCTTCGCATTCGCCCGCGCAGGTTACGGCGTGATCACCGGCGGCGGTCCGGGCCTGATGGAAGCGGCCAATCGCGGCGCCAGGCAGGCCAAAGGGCGCAGCATCGGCTGCAACATCACGCTGCCGTTCGAGCAGAAACCGAACCGCTACGTCGATGCGTTCATGGAGTTCAAATACTTCCACGTCCGCAAGCACATGCTCCGCAAGGCTTCGAACGCGATCATTCTTCTGCCTGGCGGCCTCGGAACGCTCGACGAAATCTTCGAAGCGCTGACGCTCATGCAGACCAGCAAATCGCGGCTGCTGCCGGTGGTCGTCATGGGTATCGACTTCTGGAGCCATCTTCGCGAGTTCATGCACAACGCGATGCTCGGGCACGGGACAATCTCGCGCAGCGATCTGTCGCTCTACACGGCCACGGACGATCCGGCCGAAGCGGTCGCGCTGGTGCGCGCGGTCACGAAAGCGAAACATCGCGCGACGGCTGTCCGGCGCATCGTGCGCGAGCATCGCGCTCGAAAGGGATTCGCAGTCTGAGCTCAGCCTCCGAGCGCGATCGTGATCAGTACGAGCACGACGCCGACGGCCGTGAGCGATGATCCGATGCGGATCGGGTTCCCGCCGATGAACTGTCCCCAGCGTGCGCCGAGTACGAACAGCAACGTCAGTGCGATCGCGTTGGAAGCCCGCACGGCGAGGTTCGGATCCGCTACGACCAGAAACGGCACGAGCAGCGGGAACGTCGCCATCAGGATCACGATGGAAACCGCGGCCCCTCCGGCCAGGTCCTCGCGCAGGATTCCGCCGTGGACGGGTTCGCTGCGGCGGATCACGTCGAGCAGCCACCGTTCGAACGACTCGCGGCCGGGCGCGTGCTGAACGATCGGCAGCCGCTCATCGAGCTCGCCGGCGACGAGTGCCAGCGCTTCGTCGTCGGGGCGCCGGTGAAGCTCGCGTGCCAGCTTCGAAAGCCGGCCACGCTCGAAAAGCTCGCCAAGCACGTACATGACGCCGTCGACGATCGCCCAGGCGAGGTTGCAGCCGAGGATCGCGACGAACAGCTCGCGGTTGTCCGCTTCCTCGAGGCCGAGGCGGACCGAGCCGGTAAAGCCGAGCGCCATCACGAGGCCAAAGAGAATCTCGCCGAGCCGGGCGGCCGGATCCAGATTTCTGCGGACGAACGACAGCATCCGGCCGACGTGTATCCGCGTGAATCCCGTTACTCAACGCAGGTCGGACGGCATCCCCGGGGAAATTGCACCGTGGGGCTTGTCACGAATAGATTCCGGTGCGACGAATGCAGCAGGCGATCTGCCCTGAAGAGACGAGGAGGGACCATGAAGTCGATCCACACCGCAATTGCTTCCACCATATTCACGACCATCGTCATGTCCGCGTATTCCGCGCACGCCCAGACGGTCACGGTCACGCCGATGAAAGGACAGTCGGCAGATCAGATGAACGTCGACAAGTCCGAATGCACGACGATCTCGCAGCAGTCGGCTGCGTCTGCGCCGCCGCCCGCAGCGGCTCCGCAGCGCGGTGGTGCAGTGCGGGGAGCGGCGCGCGGCGCGGCCGTCGGCGGCATCGCTGCCGATCGCAACGGCGGGTCCGCCTACGACCGCGCTCCCGACGGCGTAAAGCAGGAGTATCGCCAGGACCAGGCACGCAAGGGCGCGGCGGTGGGTGCCGTCGTCGGCGCGGGCCAGCAGCGTCGCGGGAATGCACAAGCGGCGCAGCAGCAGCAGGCCAGCCAGAATCAGGCAACGGACGCAGCATTCCGCTCGTGCCTGATCGGCCGCGGCTACGACGTGAAGTGAGAGCTTCCCGACCGAATCGAGAAAGGTTCGAGCAAGGAGAACATATGAAGCGCAAGGGAATCGTTTCTTCCATGATGGTCGCGGCGGCGATCGTTCTCGCCGCCGGCCGCGCCGGTGCGGCCGATCCGCCGGCGGCAAAACCGTTCAGCGCAGCACAGCTCGAACAGCTCGTCGCGCCGATCGCGCTGTATCCGGATCCGCTGATGGCCCAGATCCTGATGGCGTCGACGTATCCGCTCGAGATCGTCGAGGCGAGCCGCTGGCTGAAGAAGAATCCAGGACTCAAAGGCGACAAGCTCGATGCCGCGCTGAAAGAGCAGGCGTGGGATCCGAGCGTCAAAGGCCTGTGCGCCGTTCCCGACGTCGTTCACAGGATGAGCGACAATCTCGACTGGACGCAGGACCTCGGCGACGCGTTCCTCGCGCAGCAGAGCGAAGTACTCGACACGGTCCAGAAGATGCGTTCGAAGGCGTACGAGGCCGGCAACCTGAAGACGACCGAGCAGCAGCAGGTCGTCGTCAAGGAAGAGCAGGGCACGCAGGTCATCATCGTCGAACCGGCGAGCCCGGAAGTGATCTACGTTCCGCAGTACTCACCGCAGGTCGTCTACGGCTCGTCGTGGGCGTATCCGGCGCCGTACTATCCGGCGATGTATGCGCCGCCCGGATACGGGTTGCTCGCGTTCGGCGCCGGAATGGCTGTCGGTGCAGCGATCTGGGGCGACTGCGACTGGAACAACGGCTGGCACGGCGGCGGCGACTGGCACGGCGGCAACAACAACATCAACATCAACAACAACAACTTCAACAACTTCAACAACCGCACCGACATCAACGGCGGCCGTGGCAACAACAACACCGGGGGCGGTCGCTGGAACCACAATCCCGAGCATCGCAAGGGCGCGAACTATCGCGACTCGAAGACTGCGCAGCAGTTCGGAGCGAAGAGCGGTCAGAACCGCGTCTCGCGCGATCAGGCGCGCGGCTTTGCCGATTCGAAGGGAGGCCGTCTCGGATCTTCTCCGACGCAGGGCCGCGGCAGTGCGAGCGATCGCATGTCCGGCAATCGCGGCGGTGCGGGCGGTCGCGGCGCTGGCGGCGTCGCCGGCGATCGGATGAGCGGCGGCGCGGGAAATCGCGGCGGTGCGAGTGACCGCATGAGCAGCGGTGCCGGCAATCGCGGCGGCGCGGGCGCGAGCAACCGTGCGTCGGGTGCCGGCAGTCGCGGAGGCAGCTCCTCGGGACGCGGCAGCGTGTCGCAGGGTTCGCGCGGCGGCGCCGGCGGCGGTGCATACAATCGTTCCGGCAGCTCGTCGTTCGATCGCGCAGCCAGCCAGCGCGGCGCTTCGAGTCGCGGCAGCACGTCCTACGGCGGAGGACGCGGATCCTACGGCGGCTCGCGCGGAGGCG